>Ga0079305_1000225_pt1 | contig 134542 bp, 129 predicted proteins | sample LMS_cellobiose_e_FD_79183 | JGI IMG/M metagenome (GOLD analysis project Ga0079305, IMG submission 79183) | Rumen-fistulated moose microbial communities from Alaska, USA - LMS_cellobiose_enrichment | ecosystem: Host-associated > Mammals > Digestive system > Stomach > Rumen fluid ...
GCGCTTGCCTGCGTGACCTTTGGCCCTTTGCGCCGAATCGACAGCTTGTGCCATGCCGGCACAGCCGGCATGGTCGGAGCTGAAAATATGCCACCGGCATATTTTCTATACGCTCCGACCCCAGCCCCCGGGTCCCGGGTTGCCTCTGCAGGCGCCGTCGGTATAGATCGTAACTGTTTTCATGGGTGCCTCCTGGGATAGGAATCGGTTCCTCGCTGATCAGCGTGTGGTTAGGGTTGTTTCCACGCTGGTAATCGTGCAGGGTCTTCCCTCCGGGGCCTACTTTTGTCATCAGCGACAAAAGTAGGCAAAAACGCCGCTTGAAACCCATGGTTTCAAGACTTCCTTCGGCGCGTAGTGAGATTATGCTTGTCGGAGGTGTTTACCTCACGATCACGGAAGAATAATCGGTTTTTCTTGCAAATATGATACTCTCTACTTCTATTTCCGCTACCGCTTCGCTGCCGCTACCTTTCCGCAACGGTAGAAACATCTGCTCCAACATTTTTGAGCAGCGCGGCAGCGGAGCCAAGAAGCAGAGACGATACAACATTTCGGGCCATTTGCAAATGCTATCGCCTCGCGAGATGAAAGCCTCCACAACCTCCGCAGCGCGGAACGCGCAGGAAGGTCTTGGAAACTGCGTTTCCAAGCGGCCCTTTTGGTGACTTTTGGGGCCGCGGCCCCAAAAGTCACCCGCGTCCAGAGACGCGGAACAAATCCCATCCCCGCCGGAGGCCGTCCTTGTGTCCAGGGAGGCGGAACGATTCCCGTTTTGGGAGGGCACAGAGGCCCTCCCCTACGATAGAGACGAACGGTCTCTTGCTCCGGGCGGGGACGGAGCCCCGCCCCTACGGAAGAGGGCTGGGGCTACATCGGAGCACGGAGCGGCCTTCTGGAAACACCTCATCCGTCACAGCTGGCGCCGTGCCACCTTCTCCTCAAGGAGAAGGCTTTGGGCGGATTGCCGCGCCAGTGGCGACGGGGTGGGACAGATATCACTCCACCTCCACCACCGTCAGCACGTCGCCCGCGACGGTGAATTTTACGTTTTTCCCGGCATAGGTGATGCCGTAGATCCGAGTCGGGTCATCCTGATACCGGGGCCGGGGATCGCATCGCAGCACGCCGACGAGCCCCTCCCGATGCTCCGGGGGAATCTTCTCCAACCACTCCGGGGAGACATCCACGTCCAGCAGCTTCATCGACGTCACGTCGGTGAAGCCGCCCTTGGCGTCGGGGTGGCTGTCGGTATAGGCGAGATACGGCTTGATGTCCAGAATAGGCGTGCCGTCCATCAGATCGGCGCCGGACACGTGGAGCACGGGGCCCAGCTCCGGGTCAAGCTCCACCTTCTCCAGCCGGACGCTGCTCATGCCGATGGCGTTGGGCCGGAAGGGGGAGCGGGTGGCGAACACCCCCACGCGCTCATTCCCGCCCAGACGGGGCGGCCGCACCGTGGGGGTCCAGCCGGTCCGCAGATTTTCGGAGAACTGCCACAGGAGCCAGATATGGCTGAAGCCGTCCAGGCCCCGCACCGCGTCGGCGCTGCGGTAGGCCGGCTCAAACACCACCGTGGCCGCCACATTCTGCACCAGTCCGCTCTGGCGGGGGATGCCGAATTTCCCGGCGAAGGGAGAGCGGATCCGGGCGATGATCTCCAGGTCTGCCATATCAGCGCTCCATCCGTCCGCTGTCTGTCAGGTGGTCGGTGATGTTTTTGGGCAGCATGGCGTAGCGGACGGCCTCGCCCGCCACCACCGCCACCAGATAGATGATGACGATCCAGATATTGTGATAGCGGGAGGTCAGCAGGAACATCAGCACCAGCGCCAGCAGCAAAACCGCGTGGATGCGGGCGCTGCGCTGCTCGATGTCCCGCAGCTCCTTGCTCTTGATATAAACCCGCTTCTCGTAGGCAAATTCCGGCTCCGCGGCGGCGTTGCGGTACAGCGCCTTGAAGAAATACCTACTCCGGGTCAAGGGCAGGGACTCACTTTTTTTCTTGCTCACGGCTCTTCACGCCCCTCTCTCACGCTTCGGGGAGGTCCGTCTCCTCGTCCGCGTCCTTATCGGTCAGGGCCAGGGAGATGACCCGGTCGCCCTCCTCCTTGAAGCGCATGACGATGATGCCCTGGGTGGCCCGGCCGGCGATACGGATCTTGTCCACGCCGGTGCGGATCAGGATGCCCTTCTCCGTCACCAGCAGCAGGTCCTCGTCGCCGCTGACCACCTTCATGCCCACCACGGGGCCGGTCTTGGCGGTGACCTCGTAGTTCTTCACGCCGATGCCGCCCCGGCCGGTGATGCGGTACTCCTCCACCGGTGTCCGCTTGCCGAAGCCACGCTCGGTGATGGAGAGCACCGTCTTGCCCTCGTCGGCCCGGGCCGCGCCGATGACGTAGTCGCCCTGGCGGAGCCGGATGCCCCGGACGCCCACGGCCACGCGGCCCATGGTGCGCACGTCGTTCTCGTCGAAGCAGCAGGCCATGCCGTCGTGGGTGGCGATGAGAATCCGGGCGGTGCCGTCGGTCTCGATGACGCTGACCAGCTCGTCGCCCTCGTTCAGATTCAGGGCACGCAGGCCGCTCTGGCGGATATTCCGCAGGGCGGACACGGCCACACGCTTGCAGGTGCCCAGCTTGGTGACCATGGTGAGCTGATAGCTGTCGATCTCGTCCTCCTCTCTGGGCCGGAAGTGAAGCATGGCCTGGACCCGCTCATCCGTGGCGATCTGCAGCACGTTGACCAGGGCGATGCCCTTGGCGGCCTTGCCGGATTCGGGGATCTGGTAGCCCTTCTTCCGGTACACCTTGCCGGTGTCGGTGAAGAAGAGGATGTTGTCGTGGGTGGAGGCGGTGAACACGTCGATGACGGAGTCCTCGTCCCGGGTGGTGATGCCCTTCTTGCCCATGCCGCCCTTGCTCTGGGCGGCGTACTCGCTGACCGGCGTACGCTTGATGTAGCCGTTGCGGGTCAGGGTATAGACGCACTGCTCCTCCTCGATGAGGTCCTCGATGTCTATCTCGTCCTCCACGTCCTGGATCTCGGTGACGCGGTCGTCGCCGTACTTGTCGGCCAGGGCCTGGAGCTCCTCCTTGAGGATCTGCTTGACCAGGTTCTCATCGGACAGCACGCGGCGGAAGTACGCGATGCGCTCCTCCAGCTCGTTGTACTCACTCTGCAGCTTCTCCCGGTCCAGTCCCTGGAGCCGCTTGAGCTGCATATCCAGAATGGCCTGGGCCTGGATCTCGTCCAGGTCGAAGCGGGCCATCAGATTTTCCTTGGCGTTGTCGTAGCTGGTGCGGATGATGTGGATGACCTCGTCGATGTTGTCCTGGGCGATCAGCAGGCCCTCCAGCAAGTGGGCCCGCTCCAGGGCCTTCTTCAGATCGAATTTCGTCCGGCGGACGATGATCTCCTCCTGGAAGCGGAGGTACTCGTCGATGATATGCCGCAGGGACAGGATCTTGGGCTGGGTCTGGTTGTCCACCAGCGCCAGCATGTTGATGGCGAAGGTGGTCTGGAGCTGGGTCTGGGCGAACAGGCGGTTGAGGACCACCTGGGGATTGGCGTCCCGCTTCAGCTCGATGACGATGCGCATGCCGTTGCGGTCGGACTCGTCCCGGATGTCGCTGATGCCCTCCAGGCGCTTGTCCTCCACCTGGTCGGCCATGCTCTTGATGAGCATGCGCTTGTTGACCTGGTAGGGCAGCTCCGTGATGATGATGCGGGTGCGGTCCTTGTTGAACTCCTCAAACTCGTGGCGGGCCCGGACCACCAGCCGGCCCCGGCCGGTGGCGTAGGCGGCGCGGATGCCGCTGCGGCCCATGATGATGCCCCGGGTGGGGAAGTCGGGTCCCTTCACGTGCTCCATCAGATCGCTGAGCGTGGCGTCCGGGTCGTCCAGTACGCAGATGCAGGCGCCGATGACCTCCCGCAGGTTGTGGGGCGGGATGTTGGTGGCCATGCCCACGGCGATGCCGCTGGAGCCGTTCACCAGCAGGTTGGGGAACCGGGCCGGCAGGACCCGGGGCTCCTTCCGGCTCTCGTCGAAGTTGGGGTCCCAGTCCACCGTATCCTTCTCGATGTCCCGGAGCATCTCACCCGCGATCTTGCTCAAACGGGCCTCCGTATAGCGGTAGGCGGCGGGGGGATCGCCATCGATGGAGCCGAAGTTGCCGTGGCCGTCGATGAGCATATAGCGCATGGAGAAGTCCTGGGCCAGGCGGACCAGGGCGTCGTAGACGGAGGCGTCACCGTGGGGGTGATACCGGCCCAGCACGTCGCCCACGCAGGTGGCGGACTTCTTGAAGGGCTTATCCGAGGTGAGGCCGTCCTCGTACATGGCGTAGAGGATGCGGCGGTGGACCGGCTTCAGGCCGTCCCGCACGTCCGGCAGGGCGCGCCCCACGATGACGGACATGGCGTACTCGATGTAGGAGCGCTCCATCTCCGGCACCAGGGGGGATTCCACGATATGCTGGTCGGGATACCGGATCTCCTCGGGATCGTATTGGGGTTTCTTGGACATCTCGGTACCTCCTTTTTAATAATCCAGATTGACCGCGTATTTGGCGTTTTTCTCGATGAACTCCTTCCGGGGCTCCACCTTCTCGCCCATGAGAACGGTAAACGTGGCGTCCGCCGCCACGGCGTCGTCCAGGGTGATGCGGCGCAGGGTGCGGGTGGTGGGGTCCATGGTGGTCTCCCACAGCTCGTGGGGGTTCATCTCGCCCAAGCCTTTGAAGCGGCTGATGTCGATCTTGGCGTTGGGGTTGTCGGCGCGCATCTCGTTGCTGACCCGATCCCGCTCCTCATCGGAGTAGGCCACCCGCTGCTGGCGGCCCCGGGTCAGCTTGTAGAGGGGCGGCACGGCGGAGTAGACGTAGCCCTGCTCGATCAGCGGCCGCATGAAGCGGAAGAAGAAGGTCAGCAGCAGGGTCCGGATATGGGCGCCGTCCACGTCGGCATCGGCCATGATGATGATCTTGTGATAGCGGAGCTTGGCGGCGTCGAACTCCTCGCCGATGCCGGCGCCGAGAGCCGTGATCACCGGCTGAAGCTTGTCGTTGCCGTAGACCTTGTCGGCCCGGGCCTTCTCCACGTTCAGCATCTTGCCCCACAGGGGGAGGATCGCCTGGAAGCGGCTGTCCCGTCCCTGGGTGGCGGAGCCGCCTGCGCTGTCGCCCTCCACAATGTAGATCTCCGTGAGCTCGGGGTTGTTCTCATTGCAGTCCCGCAGCTTGTCGGGCATGGCGGCGCCGCCCAGCGCCGTCTTGCGGCGGATGGACTCCCGGGCTTTCCGGGCGGCCTCCCGGGCGCGGTTGGCCGTGAGGGCCTTGTCCAGAATGGTGCGGGCCACCGCCGGGTGCTCCTCCAGGTACACGGCCAACTGGTCGCTGACCAGCTGATCCACCAGCGTGCGGATGTGGGCGTTGCCCAGCTTGGCCTTGGTCTGGCCCTCGAACTGGGCCTCCGTCAGCTTCACGGAGATGACGGCGGTAAGGCCCTCCCGGCAGTCCTCGCCGGAGACCTTGTCGTCCCCCTTGATCATGCCGTACTTCATGCCGTAGGCGTTGAGGACGCGGGTCAGAGCCGCCTTGAAGCCCGTCTCGTGCATGCCGCCCTCGGGGGTGCGGATGTCGTTGGCGAAGGAAACCAGCGTCTCGTTGTAGCCGTCGTGATACTGCATGGCCAGCTCGGCGGTGCTGTCACCCCGAGCGCCGGCCATATAGATGACCTCCTCATGGAGGGGGGCCTTGTTGCGGTTGATATAGGTGACGAACTCCCGGATGCCGCCCTCATAGCACATGGTCTCGGACTGCTCCAAGCCGGGCCGGGCGTCGGTGATGGTGATGCGCAGACCGGCGTTCAGGAAGGCCTGCTCCCGCATGCGGGTGTGGAGGGTCTCGTAGTCGTACTCCAGGGTATCGAACATCTCCGGGTCCGGCTTGAAGGTGACGGTGGTGCCGGTCCGGTCCGTGTCGCCCACGATCTGCATCTCCTGGGTGATGTCGCCCCGGGAAAAGCGCATCTCGTGGATCCTGCCCTCCTTGTGGACCTGGACCACCAGCCACTCCGAAAGGGCGTTGACCACGCTGGCACCCACGCCGTGGAGGCCGCCGGAGACCTTGTATCCGCCGCCGCCGAACTTGCCGCCGGCGTGGAGCACGGTGAACACCACCTCCAGCGCGGGACGGCCCGTCTGCTGCTGGATGTCCACGGGGATGCCGCGGCCGTTGTCGGTAACGGTGATGGTGTTGCCGTCGTTGATGGTGACGGTGATATCCGTGCAGAATCCGGCCAGAGCCTCGTCGATGGAGTTATCCACGATCTCATAGACCAGATGGTGCAGGCCGCTGGCGCTGGTGGAGCCGATATACATACCCGGGCGCTTGCGCACCGCCTCCAGACCCTCCAGGACCTGGATCTCCGAGGCGTCATATTCGGTTTCCACCTGCGTCACTTTTTCCAGTTCAGCCATGTCTCTTTTCTCCTTCTATCTGGGATAGCGCGGCAGCCTCCGCCCGCTTCAGGAGGGTGGGGGCGTTCAGCTGCGAAATATATACGATTTGACGGTGATAGGGGTGGTCGCACACAATAAAGGAGCGAGGGATGTCCTCGCAGGCGTTGACCACCACGCTCTCGTCCTCCGCGTTTTTCAGAAAAGCGCGGGTGTGCTTGGAGGTGGACGTGTTGTCCAGATCAAAGATGCCGATGATCCGCCGGTCGGGGATCATCACGTTCTGTCCGATATGAAGATAGCCCATAAGAGCACCTCGGTTTTTATGGGATTTTCCGTGCCTCCGGTGCAGAGAACGCCCTCCGGGGGAATATGGTTTATTTCGCGCTCCGGCGCGATCTCCGCGCACCTCCGTAGGGGCGGGGCTCTGTCCCCGCCCGGTAAGGGATGGTTCCGTGCCTCCCTGGACACAAGGACGTGCCTCCGGCGGGTGACTTTCTTCACCAGCGAAGAAAGTCACCAAAGACGCCGCTTGAAACCCATGGTTTCAAGACTTCCTTTCCGCGGGGTGAGTTATTACTTGTCAGAGGCTTCTGCCTCACGATCGCGGAAGAAAAATCGCTTTTTCTTGCAAATATGATACCATCTGCATCTTATCCGCTACCGCTTCGCTGCCGCTCCCTTTCCTCAACGGTAGGAATACCTGCTCCTACATTTCAGAGCAGCGCGGCAGCGGAGCCAAGAAGCAGAGACGATACTACATTTAGGGCCCCTTGCCTTTTTCCGTTACGCGTGGCAGAGGTTTCTACAACTACCACGGCACGGTGCGCGCAAGGGAAATCCCAAAACCGTAGGTTTGGGCGGCGCTTTGGTTACTTTGCCGCTGTTGGCAAAGTAACCCGTGCCCGAGGGCACGGAACTATCTCATTTACCGCCGGAGGCAGTTCTTTTTTAATCCCGTGCGAGGATTCCTTCTATCCCTCACCGAGGACGCTGCCCTGCTCAATATGAAACACCTTGCCGGTCAGCAGGGCGTCCAGCCTGTCGCTTTCACAGCAGGTAATGAAGATCTGTCCGCCGGCGATGCGGTTGAGCACGTACTCCTGTCGCCGGGGGTCCAGCTCGCTGAGTACGTCGTCCAGCAGCATCACCGGGTATTCGCCGAAGACGTTTTTGTGGATCTCCCGCTCCGCCAGCTTCATGGCCAGGGCGGCGGTGCGCACCTGCCCTTGGGAGCAGTACTGCCGGGCGCTGCGGCCGTTGACACTGACGTCGATGTCGTCCTTGTGAGGTCCGCTGAGGCACAGGCGGCTGGCGATCTCCGCCTCATAGTGGGCGGCCTGGTGCTGGGAAAGAGCGGTCACCAGGGCACCGAGATCGGCGAAGGGATCGGCGACGGTCTTCACCGTCCGGTAGGCAAGGGTCAGCTCCTCCCGGCCGCCGGAGCACTCGGCGTGGGCCTGGGCGGCATGCCCGGCCAGCGCCTGCACGAACCGGGCCCGGTAGTGGATCAAAACGGCCCCGGTCTCACACAGGCGGGCGTTGAAGTCCGGCAGGGTATCCAGCAGACCGGGGAACTCCTCGCTGTCCCGCAGGATGCGGGTCTTGTGCTCGTAGAGGCGGTTATATTCCGCCAGCGCCTCGGCGTAACGAGGCCGCAGCTGGCACAGGGACAGGTCCATAAAGCGGCGGCGGGCGGATGCGCCATCCCGGATGAGGAACAGGTCCTCCGGGGCGAAGAACACCGTGTGGAGCACGTCGCTGAGGGCGGCGCCGTTTTTGGCGGCCACACCGTTTACGGTCATCTGTCGGCGGCGGCCCCGCTGGAGGACGATCTCCGTTTTGAACTCCCGGTCCCGGCTGTGGATGACGCCGGCGAGACGGGCATAGTCCCGCTCAAAGCCGATCAGCTCCCGGTCGCTGCTGGTCCGGGGGGACTTGCCGCAGCTCAGGTAGACGACGGCCTCCAGCAGGTTGGTCTTGCCCTGGGCGTTCTCGCCGTAGATCACGTTGCAGCTGGGATCAAAGACCAGATGCTGCGCCTCATAGTTGCGAAAGCCCTCCAGCGTCAGCTCATCGATCCGCATAGGACACCGCAAAGTGCTGTCCGTCAACCAGCACGTCGTCGCCGGGACGGATCTTTTTGCCCCGCATGGTGCAGATCTCGCCGTTGAGGCGGACCAGACCCTCCTGGACCATGATCTTGGCCTCGCCGCCGGTAGAGGCGATGGCGGCGAGCTTCAGCAGATCCTGGAGCTTGATATATTCGGTTGTGATCTCAATGGTGGTCATCATTATAATCCTTATTGTGCCTTCAGACGCACCGGCAGTACCATGTAGAGGAAGCTGTCGCTGTCGTCCACCGGGGTGATGATGCAGGGGGAGATGCCGGTATTCATCTCCATCTTGACCTTGTCGGCCGGAGCATACCGGAGAGCGTCCATCAGATAGCGGTTGTTGAAGCCGATCTCCAGTCCGGTGCCGTCGCCGCTGATGAGGCAGCTGTCCTTGGCCTCGCCGTTGCCGGTTTTGGCGGAGAGGTATACCCGATCCAGATCGAAGAGGCAGCGTACCGGGCTCTTCAGCTTCTCACTGATCACCACGCTGACCCGGTCCAGGCTCTCCATGAGGGCCTTGGTCTCCACCTCCAGGGAGATGGGATTGGTCCGGGGGATGGCGTTCCGGTAGTCCAGGAACTCGCCCTCCAGACGGCGGCAGATCAGCTGTGTGCTGCCGGTCTCGAACATCAGGTGGCGCTTGCCCTGGATGATGGTCACCAGATCGTCGGTATCGCCGCAGATGTTCTCCACCTCTTTCAATGCGCTGCCGGGCGCCACAAAGCGGAAGGCCCCGCCGTCGATCTTCTCGAGGGGCTCCCGCCGCAGCGCCAGACGAAAGCCGTCCACGGAAACCACGGTCAGCCCGTTTTCGCCGATCTCAAAGAGGGAGCCTGTGTGGACCGGACGGCTCTCATTGGTGGACACGGCGAAGCTGGTCTCTCCGATCATGGCCTTGAGCACCTTCTGCTGGATGCAGACAGAGTACTCGTCGTCCACCTCCGGCAGCTCCGGGAAATCGTCGGCGCTGAGACCCATAATGTCGAAGCTGGCGTCACCGCAGGTGAGATGGACCGTCAGCCGCTCGTCGGCGGAGAAGACCACGATGTCGTCCGGCAGCTTGCGGATGATCTCGCCGAAGAGGCGGGCGTTCAGCACGATGCGGCCGGCCTCATGGACCTCGGCGGAAAAAACGGTGCGGATTCCGGTCTGCATGTTGTAGCCGGACAGGGTCAGATGCTCGTCGCCCTCCAGCAGGATGCCCTCCAATGCGGGGATAGAGCTCTTGGTGGACACGGCCCGGGAGGCGGTGCTGACGGCCGCTTGCAGCAGAGCCTTTTCACAGGAAAAACGCAGCATAGTACACACGATCCTTTCTGTTTGTGTCGGAAAAAATGGAAGGAATATTTCTCAGTCAGAGAGCATAAGCTATTATTTTTTAGTAACAGTAGTCGTAGAGAGGCCGGCTTGTGGAAAGAGGTCTCTTTCCCTTGAAAACAGGGGATTTTTCTTACACGGTCCTGTGTTGAAAAGAGAGGTGGAAATCCACGGAAAAAGGGACTCCCTGTTTTTTCCACGGCGTTTTCACGTGGATTTCACAAAAAGCCGGGGAAAGCTGTCAGTGTCTGGCGTTGATGTTGGCGGTGATCTCGTTGATGGTCTCCTTAAAGGAGGGGTCGGAGTTCATCTGCTTCTCTACCTTACGGAGAGAGTGGAGGACGGTGGTGTGGTCCTTGCCGCCGAACTCCCGGCCGATGTCGGACAGGGACAGCTTTGTCATCCGGCGGATGAGGTACATGGCGATCTGACGGGCGTTGGCCACCTCGTGGCTCTGATTTCTGCCCCGGATCACGTCATCTTCGATATTGTAGTATTTGCAGATGTGGTGGATGATGACCTCCGCCGAGGGGACGGTCTCCCGCTCGATGATCTCCTTGATGGCCCGGGTGACAGACTCCTCGTCCGGCTGGCTGCCCAGCAGGTCGCAGTAGGCGGAGATCATATTCAGAGTACCCTCGATCTGGCGGACGTTGGAGGTGATGTTCTCGGCGATATAGTGGGAGACGCCGTCCGGCAGCTGCAGCCCCATGAGAGCGGCGCGATTTTTGATGATCGCCAGGCGGGTCTCATAGTCCGGCGGAGCGATGTCCGCCATGAGGCCCCATTCGAAGCGGGTGCGCAGCCGGTCGTCCAGCAGCGTCATCTCCCGGGCGGGCCGGTCGGAGGTCATGACGATCTGGTTGCCGGCCTCATATAAGGAGTTGAAGGTATGGAAAAACTCGTTCTGCGTCTCCTCCTTGCCGGCCAGGAACTGGATATCGTCCACCAGCAGCAGCGACGCGTCCCTGTACTTGGCCCGAAACTCGCTGCCCCGGCCGGTGCGGACCGACTCCACAAACTCGTTGATGAAGTCCTCACCCTTGATATAGACAAGCTTGTCGTTAGGGAAGAGCCTGCGCCGCAGGTGGGTGATGGCATACAGAAGATGGGTCTTGCCCAGACCGCTGTCACCGTAGATAAACAGGGGGTTATAGCTCTTGCCGCCGGACTTCTCCGCCACGGCGTGGGCGGCGGCATAGGCCAGCTGGTTCTGCGGTCCGACGACGAAGGTCTCGAAGGTGAAGCCGTCGCTGCCCTCGGGGTCGTCGGGGTGGTCGGGCCGGACGCCGTGGTAGGCGGCCAGCATATCGTCATCCAGGATCTTGACCTCCAGATCGGCGGAGAAGATGTCCTTCAGAGCCGCCTTGATGTGCTTGATGAACTGCTTTTCAATGATGTCCTTTTTGAACGTGTTGCTGCAGTGGAGCACGAAGGCGGAGTCCTCCATGGTGACCACGTCCACCTCGTCGAACCACACGTTCACCGTGGTCTCTGACAGCTGGGTCTTCAGCTGTCCCATGACGCTTTTCCATACATCGGCGTAAGAATTCAAGGTAAGCTCCCCTTTCCCTAAGGCTCGTTCGTGTTTTTCTTTTCGCGGACGAAAGCATTCTGCGCCAGCATATTTTAATCTGATTTATTATACCAAAACCGGTGGAAAAAGTCTATAGTTATATATTAAATATAGGTATCTTTTTCCACAGGAAAAGGGTGTAACGCGGCTGTTTTTTGCGGAAAAGGGGAGGGCCTGAGCGAAAAACTTCGTGTTGACAGGAAAAACCCGATTATGTATAATAATTCTTACACTGCCGCCATGCGGCATTCTTTCAGTCGACTGCGGCAAAAGGCGCCGAGGGGCGCCGTTTGCTGTCGAGTATAGGCGGACAGATCGGGAGGATCTCCGCCGTATCATGCTAAAAAAAGATGGAGGTGTATCGCAAATGTTCCGTACCTATCAGCCCAAGAAGCGCCAGCGCTCCAAGGTCCATGGCTTCCGCAAGAGAATGGCCACCAGCAACGGCCGTAAGGTCCTGGCCCGCCGCCGTGCGAAGGGCCGCATCAGCCTGACCCACTGAGGCAGGCCCACGGTGCAGCACGCGGCCGGCATCTGAACAAGAACAGGGACGGTGGAAGGGGAACTGCCGTCCCTTGAGGTCTTTTCCCGCAAAAGTGAGGAGTGCGCCCATGCGCCCAGAGGTCACGGTAAAAGAGAACCGGGAATTTCGCCGGATCTACCGAAAGGGTCGGTCCGCCGTTTCCCCCTGCATGGTGGTCTACTGCCAGCGAAACCGGCAGGGGAGGAGCCGCCTGGGCGTCACGGTGAGCACCAAGCTGGGCCACGCCGTGGTCCGCAACCGGGTGCGCCGCCGCCTCCGGGAGATCTACCGGCTGAACCGGGACCGGATGACGCCGGGATACGACGTGATCGTGGTGGCCCGGGTCCGGGCCGCCCATACCGCCTATCAAAAGCTGGAGCGGGAATATCTGTCCCTGCTGCAGAAGCTGGAGCTGCTGCGGGAGGAGGAGCGATGAAAAAGATCGTCCTGTGGCTGATCCGCTTTTACCAGCGGGAGATCTCCCCTCTGCATCCGCCCCGCTGCCGCTATATCCCCACCTGCTCGGAGTACGCCTTTCAGGCGGTGGAGAAATACGGCGCCCTGAAGGGCGGCTGGCTGGCCTTAAAGCGTCTGCTGCGCTGTCACCCTTTCCACAAGGGCGGGTACGATCCCGTCCCGTGAGACCGATCCCCGAAAAACCTCGTTATTACTGAAATCAACGGAGGTATCCATTACATGTTTGCACAACTGGGATATTATATTTGTATTCCCTTTGCCTGGCTGACCCGTCTGTTTTACAGCCTGACCGGCTCCTACGGCGCGGCCCTTCTCCTCTTCACCCTGGTGGTGAAGCTGGTGCTGCTGCCCTTCCAGCTCAAGAGCAAGAAGAGCATGCTGCGGATGAACCGCCTGCAGGGCAAGGTCAAGGACATCCAGACCCGGTATGCCAACAACAAGGCCAAGCAGCAGGAGGAGATGGCCGACCTGTACGCCAGAGAGGGCGTTAACCCCGCTTCCGGCTGCCTGTGGTCCTTCCTGCCCTTCCCCATCATTATCGCCCTGTATTCCATCATCCGCCTGCCCCTGCGGTACTTCATGAGCATGTCCACGGAGACCATCGAGCAGGTAAGAGAGCTGGCCACCTCCCTGGGATACCAGGCGGCCGAGGGCCGCGTGGCCTATGAGCAGATCTATCTGGCCAAGTTCGTCCACGAGAACTGGAGCAGCTTTGCGGGCAAGTTCCAGGGACTCATCGACCTGGACTATACCTTCCTGGGTCTGGATCTGGCCGACACGGCCCGCAACGTCATCGGGCAGTTCCCCGGCGGCGGCTGGCCGGTCTGGGGTCTGCTGCTGCTGCCCATCGTCGCCGCGCTCTCCCAGCTGCTGATGTCCGTCATCACCATGCGGGGCAGCGGTGCCGTCGATAACAGCTCTAGCAAGACCATGATGTACACGATGCCCCTCCTGACCATTTGGATGGGCTATTCCTTCCCCGCCGCGCTGATGATCTACTGGATCGCCAACGCCCTGTTCTCCTCCCTGCAGGAGCTGCTGCTGAACAAGAAGTTCAACGAGATCCTGGATCGGGAAGAGACCGAGAAGGAAAAGGAGAAGAAGGAAAAGCGCTACGCCAAGTACGAGCAGCAAAAGGCCATGCTGCAGCAGCAACAGCAGCGCAGCAGTCAGCCCCAGGGCAGCAAGAAAAAGCAGGCCCAGCGGAAAGAGCAGCAGCGCAAGGGTCCCGCGACCACGGAGAACGGCAAGATCGGCGGACGGCCCTACGCCCGCGGCCGCTCCTTCAGCGAGGACCATTATCAAGAATAAGGAGTTCTGTCTATGTATATTGTCGTAACGGGCAAGACGGAGGACGAGGCCATCCGGAAGGCGCTGGACCAGCTGGGCATGGACCGGGACGACGTGTCCGTGGAGATCCTGGAGCGGGCCAAGAGCGGCTTTCTGGGCATCGGCGCCGCGCCGGCCAAGGTCCGCGTGACCTACGGGCCGGAGGAGTCCGAGGTGATCCCCGAGCCGGTGAAGCCCGCGCCCAAGAAGGAGCCGGCCAAGGAGCCGGTGAAGGAGCAGGCGCCCAAGGCCCCCGAGAAGAAGGACGCCCCCAAGAAGGAAAAGCCGCGCCAGGAGAAGCCCCGCCAGGAGAAGAAGCCGCACCAGGAGAAGAAGCCGGCTGCGGAGAAGGCCGCCGTCAAGGAGGACCTTCCCCTGTGCGAGGACGACAACGCCAAGCGCATCACCGCCTTCCTGACCGGGCTGCTGGAGCAGTTGGAGAGCCAGGCCCAGGTCAAGGTCTACGAGGTGGAGAAGAGCCGCTACAAGGTCATTCTGGAGGGCGATAAGCTGGGCCAGCTGATCGGCCGCCGGGGCGAGACCCTGGACGCCGTGCAGCAGTTGACCAACTATGCCGTCAACAGCGGCAGCGAGAAGCGCATCCGGGTCCAGGTGGACGCGGAGAACTACCGCCGCAAGAGAGAGCAGAGCCTGGAGAGCCTGGCCGCCAAGGTGGCCGACAAGGTGCGCCGGAACCGCCGCAGCATGACGCTGGAGCCCATGAACGCCTATGAGCGCCACGTGATCCACGCCGCCCTGCAGGACGAGCCCGACGTCACCACCTACTCCGTGGGTACTGAGCCCAACCGCCGTGTCGTGGTGTCCTACGACCGGGAAAAGAAGTAAAAAACAAGAAAGAAGGAAGGGAGCGACAGCTCCCTTCCTTCTTTCTTATGCTTTATTCTGTGCAGGATCAGCGGTTGAAATCGGCCTTCATGGCGTCGAAGAGGGCCTGATCGGAGAAGATGCGGATGGTCTGCAGGGCGATGATCTTCGCCCCGGTCTGCAGGGACTGGAAGGCCCGGTCGGTGGTCATCCAGTCGGCGAACTCCCGCTGGTGGATGCTGATCTCGTGGGGCACCGTCTCCAGCAGGGGGTGGAAGGTGGGGCACACCTGGCTGACGTTGCCGGTGTCGGAGGAGCCGAAGCGGTTGTTGGGGGCGTTCAGCGGCAGGCCCAGCTCCTCGTACACGCTGCGCAGCACCGCCGCGCCGGTGGGGTTCTTCTTCAGCGGACCGAAGGGCACCTCGTACATCTCGCTCTCCCAGGTGCACTCGGTGGCGATGCTGGCGCCCTCGGCGCACAGATTCACCCGGCGGATCAGATCGTCCTGGGTGGCCTTGTCCAGGGAGCGGATGTACATGGCGATGGAGGCCTCGTCCGGCACCACGTTGACGGCGGCGCCGCCGTTGCGGTAGACGCCGTGGAGCCGGCACTCGGGCTTCACGTGCTGGCGCATCATATCCACGCCGTGGAAAAACAGCTGGGCGGCGTTCAGGGCGTTCCTGCCCTCCCAGGGGGAGGCCGCGGCGTGGGCCGCCTTGCCGTGGAAGGTATAGAGCATGGGGGTCAGGGCCTGGACGTCCGGCTCGATCATGTTCCAGTTGTTCAGGTGGACCATCATGGCCATGTCGTAGTCGTTGAAAAGGCCCTGGTCGGTCATGTAGACCTTGGCGCCGTCCGTCTCCTCGCCGGGGGTGCCGACGATGTGGATGTCCGCGTCCAGCTCATCCTGCAGGTCCACCAGGCACAGCCCGGCCAGCAGGCTGATGCAGCAGGACAGGCAGTGGCCGCAGGCGTGACCCACCTCCGGCAGGGCGTCGTACTCCGTCAGGATGGCCACCTTGCGGCCCCGGGTCCTGCCGCCGCTGCGGCTGGCGAAGAAGGCGGTCTCGATGCCGGCGAAGGGGTACTCCACCGTGAAGCCCTTGCCCCGCAGGTACTCCACCACCCGTGCGGAGGTCTCAAACTCCTGGCAGGAGACCTCGTGCTTGTCAAAGATCCATTTGTTCAGCGCAAACAGCTCGTCCCGGTGCAGCTCGATCTGCGCCGAGACATGGGCTTTCATTTCCTCATAGGTCATCAGGGGAAGCCTCCTTTTCCGGGGCCGGGTCCGCGCCGGCCCGTATCCTGTTGGAACTATTTTACAGAAAACAGCCCGGCCCGTCAACGGTGTTTTCCGCCGGAAAAAGCAGCGCCCCGGCGATTGCCGGGGCGCTGTGTTTGTGATGTATTCAGCCCTCCACGATGTCGCGGGTATCGCGGGCGATGACCAGCTCCTCGTTGGTGGGGATGACCATGACCTTCACCTTGCTGGCGGCGGTGGAGATGAAGGTGTCCTCGCCGCGCTTCTTGTTGCACTCGGGGCAGATCTCGATGCCCAGATAGGTGAGATACTTGCAGATCTCAGCCCGGGTGGCGCCGCTGTTCTCGCCGATGCCGGCGGTGAAGATGATGCCGTCCACACCGTTCATGGCGGCCACGTAGCCGCCCACGGTCTTGGCCACGGCGTAGTGGAACATATCCAGCGCCAGGCGGGCCCGGTCATTGCCCTGGGCGGCGGCGGTGTCCAGATCGCGGAAGTCGGAGCTGACGCCGGACACGCCCAGCACGCCGGACATCTTGTTGAGGATGTTGGTCAGCTCCTTGATGTCCTTGCCGGTGTTGGCGGACAGGTACTCCAGGATGGACACGTCGATATCGCCGCAGCGGGTGCCCATGGGCAGACCTGCGATGGGGGTGAAGCCCATGGAGGTGTCCACGCTCTTGCCGCCGTCGATGGCGCAGATGGAGCTGCCGTTGCCCATGTGGCAGGAGATGAGCTTCAGCTCCTCGATGGGCTTGCCCAGCATCTCGGCGGCCCGCCTGGACACGTACCGGTGGCTGGTGCCGTGGAAGCCGTAGCGGCGGACCTTCAGGTCGGTATAGTAGGAATAGGGGATGGGGTACATGAAGGCCTTGCCGGGCATGGTCTGGTGGAAGGCGGTGTCGAACACAGCCACCTGGGGCACGTCGCCCATGACGGCCTTGCAGGCGTTGATGCCGGTGATGTTGGCGGGGTTGTGGAGGGGCGCCAGCGGGATGCACTCGGCGATGGCGGCCATGACGTCGTCGTTGATCAGCACGGAGGCGGCGAACTTCTCCCCGCCGTGGACGACCCGGTGGCCCACGGCGCCGATCTCACGCATGCTCCTGACCACGCCGTATTCCTCGCTTGTCAGCTTGTCCAGCACGGCGGCGATGGCCTCGGTGTGGGTGGGCATGGGCACGTCCTCGTTGAACACGGGGCGGCCGTTCTGGGGCTTGTGGGTCAGGTGGCCGTCGATGCCGATGCGCTCGCACAGGCCCTTGGCCAGGAGTTTTTCGCCCTCCATGTCCAGAAGCTGATACTTCAGGGAGGAGGAACCACAGTTGATGACCAGGATCTTCATAATACGCAACCTCTTTTATATAAAATTTCGGTAAGAACAGTATAAAAGGCTTCCGCCGTTTTTGCAAGGGGCCGGGACGTTTTTTAGTCCGTCAGCTCCAAAATCACCGGGCAGTGGTCGCTGCCGGTGACGGCGGTGCGGATCTCCGCCGCGGCGATCCGATCCCGGAGCCGGTCGGAGACGATGAAGTAGTCGATGCGCCAGCCGGCGTTGTTCTCCCGGGCGTGGAAGCGGTAGCTCCACCAGGAGTATACGCCCGTCGCGTCGGGGTAGAGGTAGCGGAAGGTGTCGGTGAACCCGGCGGAGAGCAGCTCCGTCATCTTGGCGCGCTCCTCGTCGGAAAAGCCGGCGTTGCCCCGGTTGGACTTGGGGTTCTTCAGGTCGATCTCCTCGTGGGCCACGTTCAGATCGCCGCAGTAGACCACCGGCTTCACAGCGTCCAGTTCTTGCAGATAGGCGCGGAGATCGTCCTCCCACCGCATCCGGTAGTCCAGGCGCCTAAGGCCGTCCTGGGCGTTGGGGGTGTAGCAGCAGACCAGGTAGAAATCCGGATACTCCGCCGTGATGATCCGGCCCTCGTGGCGGTGGATGTCGTCGCCGAAGTCGCAGCTCACGGACAGCGGCTCTTCCTTGGTGAGGACGGCGGTGCCGGAGTAGCCCTTCTTGTCGGCGGAGTTGAAGTAACGGTGGTAGCCCTCCAGCTCAAAGACCGCCTGCTCCGGCTGCAGCTTCGTCTCCTGCAGGCAGATCACGTCCGGGTCCTCGGCGCGGACGTAGTCCAGAAAGCCCTTGCCCAGACACGAGCGCAGGCCGTTGACGTTCCAGGATGCCAGCTTCATGGGTGTCCCTCCCTTCGTCGGTGTGTTACAGGGAGATTGTAGCACATTTCCGGCGGAAAACCAACATATTTGTTGACAAAACCGGCGCTTTGCGATATGATAGGCCACGCAAAAGGCGATGATGGGAAGAGTAACCGGTGGGCGCCGCCGCAAGAGAGTCCGGCAGGGTGAAAGCGGACGCGGAGGAAACCGGCGAACATGGCCCCGGAGCCGTCCGGCTGAGCGCAGGTTAGGCCGGAACGGGCGCGCCCGTTACCGCGCGGGAGTGTGATGGCACTCCGTGAGGCGCCCGACCGCGAGGCCGGGGCGAAGCAAGGTGGTACCGCGGCGTTTTGTCGTCCTTGACCGGGTGTCAAGGGCGTTTTTTGTTTTTTTGTAAACGCTGAATCAACCGCCGCACACGCCTTGGCGGCATCTGTTCCGCCTGCTTTCGTCTCAAAAACTTGAAATACACAAAGTATTCCTGCGTTTTTTCGACTTCATCAGCCGAAAAATCTGCTCGCCAAGGCGCGCACTTCGCTTGATCCAGCGTTTACTTTTGCGTATTCGCGAAATAATAAATTTGTGCCGCCCTTCCATCCGGGGCGGCGGAAAAGGAGAGTTCCATGGAGAGCAAGAGCTTCTATATCACCACCCCCATCTACTACCCCTCCGACAAGCTGCACATCGGCCACACCTACTGCACCGTGGCGGCGGACGCCATGGCCCGCTACAAGCGGCTGGCCGGATATGACGTCATGTTCCTCACCGGCACCGACGAGCACGGCCAGAAGATCGAGAACAAGGCCAGGGAGGCCGGGGTGACCCCCAAGGAGTTCCTGGACAACATCGTCTGCGGCGAGAAGGGCGTGCTGGATCTGTGGATGCTGATGAACGTGTCCAACGACCGGTTCATCCGCACCACCGACGACTACCACTGCGCCGCCGTCCAGAAGATCTTCCGGAGGATGTACGAGAAGGGCGATATCTACAAGGGCTCCTACAAGGGCAAGTACTGCACCCCCTGCGAGAGCTTCTGGACCGAGAGCCAGTTGGTGGACGGCAAGTGCCCCGACTGCGGCCGGGAGGTGAAGGACGCCGAGGAGGAGGCCTACTTCTTCCGGCTCAGCAAGTACGCCGACCGGGTCCGCCATCTGCTGGAGGACACGGACTTCCTGCAGCCCCGCACCCGGGTCAACGAGATGGTCAACAACTTCATCAAGCCGGGCCTGGAGGACCTGTGCGTCAGCCGCACCAGCTTCGACTGGGGCATCCCCGTGGACTTCGATCCCGGCCACGTGGTGTACGTGTGGGTGGACGCCCTGTTCAACTACATGACTGCCCTGGGCTATATGAACGATAAATACGACGATCTGGAGAAGTTCTGGCCCGCCGACGTCCACTTCGTGGGCAAGGAGATCGTCCGGTTCCACTCCATCATCTGGCCCGCCATGCTGATGAGCATGGACCTGCCCCTGCCCAGGCACGTGTACGGCCACGGCTGGCTGGTGATCGACGGCGGCAAGATGAGCAAGTCCAAGGGCAACGTGGTGGACCCCTACGTGCTGGCGGAGCTGTTCGGCGTGGATGCCCTGCGGTTCTTCCTGCTGCGGACCTTCCCCTTCGGCACCGACGGCAACTTCTCCAACGAGCTGTTGATCAACACCATCAACATCGACCTGGCCAACAAGCTGGGCAACCTGGTCAGCCGGACCACCGGCATGGTGGAGAAGTACTTCGGCGGCACGCTGTCTGAGGGCCGGGAGGACGACAAGCTGGACTGCGAGCTGAAGAAGCTGGCCGCCACCCTCCGGGACCGCTACGAGGCGGAGATGGAGCGGTTCCAGTTCCAGAACGCCCTGGCCGAGATCTTCCAGGTCATCGACCGGGCCAACAAGTATATCGACGAGACGGCCCCCTGGGTCCTGGGCAAGGACGAGACCAGGAAGACCCGCCTGGCCACGGTGCTCTACAACCTGCTGGAGACCGTCCGCATCTGCACCACGCTGCTCCAGCCCTTCATGCCCGAGAGCTGCGCCAGGATCTTCGACAAGATCGGCGCCTGCGAGCTCTGCCGTACCTGGGACAAGGCAAATGTCTGGGGCGCCCTCCGCGCCGACGTCACGGTGAGAAAGGGCGAGAACCTGTTCCCCCGCATCGACAGCGAGAAGGCGCTCCAGGAGCTGGAGGCTCTCCAGGCCGCCCAGCGGAAGGCCGCCCTGCCCGCCATCGAGCTGGAGCCCTACGCCGCCGAGGAGGTGGATTTCGACACCTTCTGCAAGTCCGATTTCCGGGCCGTGAAGATCAAGAACTGCGAGACGGTGAAGAAGAGCGACAAGCTGCTGAAGTTCACCCTGGACGACGGCTCCGGCACCGACCGGATCATCCTCTCCGGCATCCGGAAGTTCTATGAGCCCGCCGAGCTCATCGGCAAGACGGCGGTGGCCATCATCAACCTGCCGCCCCGGAAAATGATGGGCCAGCTCTCCTGCGGCATGCTGATCTCCGCCGTCCACACCGAGAAGGGCGAGGAGAAGCTTCACCTGCTGCTGGTGGACGACAGCATTCCTGCGGGTGCGAAGCTGTGCTGAAATAATCGTCCAAAATCTGCGGATTTTGGGCGAAAAGGCTTGCGCGAAAAGCTGCGGAACAAAAGAGGACGCCGACCCCGGCGTCCTCTTTTCCTTGCGCGGAGCGGGGCGCCGTGGTAAAATGTTGCCTGCGAAGAAAAATTTTGCTTGACTGTCAAGTCCCTTGATACCTTATCCTGTGGGCAGGAAAGGACGTGATGCCATGAACAGCAAGGAGATCGAACGGCGCACCGGCCTGCCCCGGGCCAACATCCGCTACTACGAGGACGAGGGGCTTTTGACCCCTGCCCGGCTGCCCAACGGCTACCGGGATTACAGTGAGGAGGACGTGACCACCCTGCGGCGCATCGCCCTGCTGCGGGAGCTGGACGTGTCCATCGAGGAGATCCGCCGCCTGCAGCGGGGCGAGGAGGGGCTGAGGGCGGTCCTGGCCCGCCGCCTGGAGGATCTGGGCCGGAAGAGGCGGACGGCGGAGGACGCCCGGGCGCTGTGCGGCCGGCTCTATGCCGAAAACGCCGCCTACGACACCCTGACCCCGGAGCAGTATGCCCTGCCCCGGGAGGGGCAAATCGAAAAGGAGCCGGAGGCGGCCCCCATGGAGGACAACGGCCTGCGCCGTGTAGCGGCCCGGCTCTTCGACCTGTTTTTGTATAACGCCCTTGCCACTGCCATTATCCTGCCCTTTCGCTACGTCACGCTGTGGGGTGGCGTGCTGGGGCCGATGCTGCTCTCCGTGCTGCTGGCGGCCGCGGTATGGTTCGCACTGGAGGTGCTGCTGACCCATCGGTGGGGCACCACCCCCGGCAAGTGGCTGCTGGGCCTGGCGGTGGTGGATCAGAGGGGCGAGCGCCCGGACTGGAGCACCGCCGCCGCCCGGACCGCCGGCGTCTGGTGGCGGCTGGTGCTGAGCCTGCTGCTGTTCCCCTTTGGCTGCTATCAGCTGTACCAGGCGGCCAAGCGGGAGGAGAGCGGACAGGAGCACCCCTGGGAGCTGGATACCCGGGTGACGCTGCGCCGCGGGAACCTCTGGCGCCTCGGCCTGTATGCCGCCGCCTGGGCGGCGGTGCTGCTGGCGGTGAAGGGGGAGACCAGCCTCTGCGCCAGGCCACCCCACCGGGGCGAGCTGACGGTGGCGGAGTTTGCGGAGAACTACAACCGCCAGGCGGAATACTATGCCTTGACCGATCTGACCCGCCGGCTGCAGAGTGACGGTACCTGGGAGACCCGGCGGCCTGCCTCCGCCGGGAGAAACGACCGGCTCCCGGCGGACTTCGTCTTTGAGCTGGACGGCAGCGGCCATATCACCGCCGTCGTTCTGGAGGATTACGCCCCCAAGAAGAACGATCCCCCGGGACAGGCCCGAGGGGAGTACTGGATCCAGCGGGATTGGTATCTGGCTCCCTGCGCTCTGGCGGCGGCCGCCTGGGGTGACGGACTGGACACGGAGCTGAATCGGGCCATGGCCCAGAGCGGCGCCGGGGAGGAGATCCGGCAGGCCAGCGGAGACCTTAACGTTACCTTTTCTGACAGCATAGACAGCGGCATCCTCCTGTGGGGCCTGGAGCTGGATCCTTATGAGATCCATTTTCGGCTGGAAAAAGAGCAATAATCGCAAAAGCGTCGCAAAAAAAGACAAGGAGCTGTGCAAAAAATGAGCGAACTGACATTTCTGGTGACTTACACCGCCAAGCCCGGCATGCGGGAGACCTTCCTGCGCGCGCTGGCCGCCCGGGGGCTCCCGGAGATGATCCGCTCCGAGACGGGCTGCCTCCAATACGACTACTACCTCTCCATCGGGAGCGCCGATGAGATCCTGCTGCTGGAGCGGTGGACCTCTGCCGAGGCCCAGGCGGCCCACGTGGCGCAGCCCCATATGGCGGCGCTGCGGGAGCTCAAGGAGCAGTATGTGGAGAGCACGACCCTCCGAAAGCTGGGGGAGGTGGACTGATGCTCTTCGACACCCACGCCCACTACGACGACGAGGCCTTTGACGCCGACCGGGACGCGGTGCTTGCCGCCCTGCCGGAAAAGAACGTGGGGCTGGTGGTCAATCCCGGCTGCACGGTGAAAAGCTCCCGGATGGCGGTGGCCCTGGCGGAGCGGTATCCCCACGTGTACGCCGCCGTGGGCATCCACCCGGAGACCTGCGGCGATTTCGCGCCGGAGCAGATGGACGAGATCCGCGCCCTGGCCCGGCATCCCAAGGTGGTGGCCGTCGGGGAGATCGGCCTGGACTACTACTGGCCGGAGAATCCCCCGAAGGAGCTGCAGCGCCAGGTGCTGCGACGCCACATGGCGTTGGCCCAGGAGCTGGATCTGCCCGTGATCATCCACGATCGGGAGGCCCACGCCGACTGTCTGGCCGCGGTGGCGGATTTTCCGGCGGTACGGGGCGTGTTCCACTGCTTCTCCGGCAGCGTGGAGATGGCCCGGGAGCTCCTGAAGCGGGGCTGGATGCTGTCCTTCAACGGGGCGATCACCTTCAAAAACGCCCGAAAGGCCCCGGAGGTCATCGCGGAGATCCCCATGGACCGGATTATGATCGAGACGGACAGCCCCTATCTCACCCCGGTGCCCTGCCGGGGCAAGCGGAACGACTCCGGCTACGTCCATCTGGTGGCGGAGAGGATCGCCGAGATCAAGGGACTCTCTGCCGGCGAGGTGGAGCGGATTACCTGGGCCAACGGCAGGCGGTTTTTCGGAATCGACTAAAAAAGTGTGCAAAAAATGCACCCCATCGTCCCGGTGGGGTGCATTTTTTTGCGTACTTTTTATTGCAGATTCAGCCGCTTTTTCAGCGTGAAACAGGTGACCACGTAGAAGACGACGGCGGTCAGCAGGGCGACGGCGACGCCGCTCAGAGACAAACTGTGGACCCAGACCGCGGGGTCGCCGGAGAAAAGGCCGTGCTCCGCCGCGGCGGAGATGCCGTAGACGCCGCCGAAGGAGGCTACGGTCTGGAGACCGATGGTGAAGGCCAGATAGAAGATCACCGACAGAAAGGCCTTGTGGTTGGGGAAGCTGTGGCCCAGGGCGATGGCGGCGTAGAACATCAGGTAGGAGCCCAGGGCGCTGAAAAGCGCCAGAAGCAAAAACTCCACCAGGAAGGAGACCAGTTGGCCGCCGGTGATCTGGGAAAACAGCTGGCCCCACATCATCCGCAGCCCCGGGAGGATATCCTCGGCCCAGGAGGGCTGGGTCACCACGGCCAGGGCGCCGGCGGCCAGGACCGCCAACGCGGTGACGGCGGACCACACCAGCGCCACGATCAGCTTGGACCAGATCAGTTGGGACGCGGAGACCGGCAGGGTGAACATCAGATAGCCCTCGTCGGTCATGTAGTTTTTATAGAACCGGTAGACCATCAGCGCCAGGGTGACCACGCCGGCGCCCACCATGGTGAGGCCGAACACGAAGGCCACCAGCCCCCGGAAGGCGGTCAGCGCCCGGAAATCATAGGACTGATTGATGCGCATGGTCACGCAGAACAGACCGGTGGAAAGGGCCAGCAGCACGTACAGGGGCAGCAGGATGCGCCCGGTGGCCCGGAACTCGTGCTTCAAGAGCTTACTCAGCATAGCGGAACACCTCCCGGAACAGTTCGTCGACGCTGCAGTTTTTCTCCTTCCGGATCTGATCCGCGGAGGACTGCAGCATCACGCGGCCCCGGTCGATGAAGATCACGTCGTCCAGGACGCTCTCCACATCGGCGATCAGGTGGGTGGAGATCACCACCGAGGCCTGCTGGTTGTAGTTGGTGATGATGGTGCGGAGGATATAGTCCCGGGTGGCGGGGTCCACGCCGCCGATGGGCTCGTCCAGCAGGTAGAGCCGGGCCTTCCGGCTCATCACCAGGATCAGCTGCACCTTCTCCCGGGTGCCCTTGCTCATCTGCTTGATCCGCAGCCGGGGACTGATCTCCAGCGCCGTCAGCATGTGTTCGGCGGCGTCCCGGTCAAAGTCGGGGTAGAAATCGCAGAAGAAGTCCAGCAGCTGCACCACGTTCATCCAGTCGGAGAGATAGGTGCGCTCCGGCAGGTAGGAAACCAGCGTCTTGGTCCCCGGGCCGGGGGTCATGCCGTCGATGGTCAGCTCCCCGGCGTTGGGCACCAGCAGACCGTTGGCGATCTTCAGCAGGGTGGTCTTGCCGCTGCCGTTGGGACCCAGCAGACCCACGATCCGCCCCGGCTCCACCGTCAGATCCACCCGGTCCAGAGCCAGGGCGCTGCCATAGTATTTGGTCAGTTGTCTGCATTCCATCAATGCCATCAGAATACCTCCTCCTCCCGCAGCAGCTGCAGGACCTGTTCTTTGTGATAGCCCAACCGGGCCATGTCGGCGGCAAAGGCTGTCACCCGCTGCCGGGCCACCCGATCCCGGGCCCCGCTGATCACCGCCGTGTCGCCGGTGACGAAGCGGCCGCTGGTGCGCTGGGCGTAGATGAGGCCGCGCTGCTCCAGCTCGGCCATAGCCCGCTGCATGGTGTTGGGGTTGACCCCCGCCTGCATGGCCAGCTCCCGTACCGCCGGCAGCCGTTCGCCGGGGGCGACGGCGCCGGACAGAATGGCCTGGGTCATCTGCTCCACCAGCTGGGCGTAGATGGGCCGGTCGCTGCGAAACGTCCACTCCAAGGCGATCCCCCCTTGTGTGATTGTATTAGGCGATTAGTACAATAATACATAGGGAGGCGTTTGTCAAGGGGAAATTTATGATAAAAACAAAAAACCGGGGCGCTCTGCGAGGACAGAGTACCCCGGGCGCTGTATCGGGGGGATAACGGTCATTCCGGGAGGAGGTGAGGCGCCTCCAGGAAGTCGAAGACACGCCGGTTGAAATCCGGCGCCTCCTCGTAGACGGCGTGGCCCAGGCCCTTGTAAACGTACAGCCGGCTGCCTGCGATCCGCTCCTGCAGGTCATAGGACGCCTGTATGCCCACGATCCGGTCCTCCTCGCCGCCGAGGATGAGGGTCGGGCAGGCGATGGAGCCCAGCCGGTCGGAGGCGTCGAAGTCCAGGATGGCGCGGGCGTTGACGCAGAATCTGTCGTAGGAGGCGGGGCGGCCCACGAGGCCCAGGAGCGGATAGAGCTTCCGGTACTTCTTCAGGTATGCCGGCGAATAGCTCTTCTCCGCCGTGTCGATCATCAGCTCCCTGTGCCTGCCCTCCCGGGCCAGGGACAGCCAGCTTTGCACGCAGCCTTCAACCTGCGGATTGACGCAGGGCGCGGTGACGGCCAGGACCAGCTTTTCCACCAGCTCCGGGTGGTCGGCGGCCAGATACTGGGCGATCATGCCGCCCTGGGACACGCCCATGACGCATGCGCGCTCGATCCCCAAGGCTGCCATGGCCTGAGCCTGGTCGTCGGCCATGCCGCGGATGGAGCAGCCGACCGGGAGATCGTCCTTCCGGCTGAACATATACACGGTGTACTTCTCAAAGAACAGCGTGTACGGCCTGGCCAGCAGCAGCGCCTTGCCCCGGACGGCAGCCAGGCCGTCGGACAGGCCGGGAAGGAGGACCAGGGCGCAGCGGCCGCTGCCGAAGGAGACGTAACTCATCTTCGTGCCGGCCAGGGAAACCTCTCCGTTTTTCGCGTTCCACAGCATACGAAAGCCCTCCTTTGCGAAGCGCCTGCGGGGGAGGCTTCTTCTCCCGGCAGGCTCAATAGATCTCGTCCAGCTGGCGGATCATCTCGGCGATGGCGCCGTCAGATTCCAAGGAGGGTTTTTACCTCCATGAGTTCAAAACCCTCCAGCCGGGCATATGAGCGAGCTTTCCCCTCGGTCCGGCGGATTTGGCCCGTTTCGCTGCAGATCTCGTATGTAGTATTGCCGACGGTAAACTCGATGTCATAGCTTACGGCTGTGTCAGGCTCCGCCGCAGCGCCCTGCGTCACGGCGCGGTCCAGCCGGCTCCTGGCATAGGCGCAGTTTCCTTTGCTGACGGCCCTGCTTTCTCCCGTTGTCAAAACCGTTACGGTACCGGAGTAGTCGGGATCGGCTTCGTTGCTGAGCACGCCGGTGACCAAGGCGTCCAACGCGCTGAGATCAAACGAATCGGCCGGTCCCTTCCTGCAGAGCTGGTTTCCCCCTGCATCCGTTATGATAAGATACTGCGCGGTGTCGTCCGCAAGGAGCCCTAACCTCCGCTCGTCTTTTTTCGTTAAGACCGTAAACTCCGCGCCTGTGCCGAAGAGGCCGGTTAATTCCGCTTCGGTGAACGCAGAGATATCCGTGCCATACAGCGCATTCAGGATCTCCGTTCGTTCTGTTTCGTTCGTAACGACAGAAACGGGATTTGAATAGGAGCGCTCCAGCGGGATCTGCACGGCAACGACGTCTTCTCGCTCAAACAGCAGCGCGCTCAAGCTGTTAGGGTCCTTTTCGCCGGAGCCGTGATTTGCTTCGCCTGTCCCACAGGCGGAAAGAATGAAGCTCAAGATCAAACAGGCCGAGATACACAAGATGCGACGAGTCTTTCGCATTCCGATTACCTCCTGTATCATGTAATCTGTCAATCCTTCCGGCGGATGAGCGCCCTTTGTCCGGTACGACCTTCTCCCTGCAGCTTTTATGATGTGGCCCCGAAGAGGTCTATCCTTCGCTCAATAGATCTCGTCCAGCTGGCGGATCATCTCGGCGATGGCGCCGTCGGTGCAGTGGGGCAGGATGCGGACGCCGGGCACGGCGTGGACGGCCTCGATGGCGTTGGCCGGGGCGAAGGGAATCCGGGCCCGGCGCAGCATGGGGATGTCGTTGGCGTGGTCGCCTACGCAGTATACGTGGCGGGGCTCCACGCCCAGCAGCGCCATCAGCGTCTCCGTCATGCCGCCCTTGTTGGCGCCCCGGGCCGTCAGCTCCAGGAGAGTGGCCGAGGAGGGGACGATCTCATACCGGGAGACCCAGGGCTGGGCCGCCAGGTAGTCGGTCAGCCGCTGCATCCGGGGCGCGTACTCCTCGAAGAGGAGCTTGCTGACGGGGAAGGGCACCTGATCCACGCTGTCCAGCACCACCGTGGGCAGATGGGTCAGATGCAGATGGCGGCGGGTGATCTCGTTGGGGTTCAGGGCGTGGATGGAGTTGTCGTCGTGATAGATCTCCAGCGCCGTACCGGGCACGTCGATCAGGATCTGCCGCAGGTGGTCCCGCACGGACTCCGGCAGGAAGGCGGTGTGAAGATAGCGTCCGGCGGAGAAATCGTAGATGGCGGCGCCGTTGAAGAGGATGGTGGGCCCGTTCATGGGGATGGTGGGGGCGATGGACGCAAAGGCCGGCAGAGCCCGGCCGGTGGCCACGGAGAAGGTGCCGCCCTCGGCCATGAAGTGCTCGATGGCCCGCCGGTTTTCCGGCGGAACAGGCGGGAGCGCCTCGCCGTGAAGCAGGGCGCCCTCGGTATAGGTGATGGTATTGTCGTAATCGCTGACGATCAGTACGCCGTCAAATTTTCCCATAACTTATTCCTCGGCGGCCTTGGACTTGCTACCCCGGTGGCGCCGGCCGCCCCGGTGGGTGCGCTTGCGGCGGGCCTCGCCGGAGGCGGCGACGGAGGGCACCTCCACGGCGGGAACGGCGTGCTTTTTGCCGCCCCGGGAGGGGTGTGCCTCTTTCTTGGCGGAGTCCTCGGCCTTGGGAGGATGCTTGCTTTCGGCCTTGGCGGGGATCTTCACCGCCAGCTTGGGCTCGGTTTTGACCTCGCCCGCCTTCTTGCCGCCCCGACGACGGCGGCGACGGGGCTTCTCCGCGCCCTCGGCAGTGTCCTCGGCGGGGAGATCCGCCACCAGGGGGCGGGGCGTGAAGTCGGAGATGATCTGGGGCACGGGGAGCTCCTCCCGCTTCTCCACATAGCGCTCCGGCAGCTTGGAGGGGACGGCGATGCCCTCCCGGCTGCCCTTGCCGTTGCGCAGGACGCAGATCTCGCAGTTGCGATAGGTGCGGGGCCCGTCGGAGCGGTCGTCCAGCTTGACGGACACGGTCTCCTTCAGCACGTTCACGTCGCTGACGTTGCCGGGGCCGTCGGGGGTCACCACGAAGGAGTCGTTCCTGGGCAGGCGCTTGAGGGCCTCCTCATAGGCGTCCTGCTCATATTTCAGGCAGCACATCAGACGGCCGCAGGTGCCGGAGATCTTGGTGGGATTCAGACTCAGATTCTGGGTCTTGGCCATCTTGATGGACACGGGGATGAAGTCGTCCATAAAGGCGGCGCAGCAGAAGGGCCGGCCGCAGACGCCCAGACCGCCCAGCATCTTGGCCTCGTCCCGGACGCCGATCTGGCGCAGCTCGATCCGGGAGCGGAACACGCCGGCCAGATCCTTCACCAGCTCCCGGAAATCCACCCGGCCGTCGGCGGTGAAGAAGAACAGGATCTTGCTGCCGTCGAAGCTGCACTCCACCCGCACCAGCTTCATCTCCAGCTTGTGGGCGGCGATCTTCTTCTGGCAGATCTCGAAGGCCTCCTTCTCCCGGGTGCGGTTGTAGGCGTCGGTGTTCCGGTCGTTGGCGGTGGCCAGGCGGACCACCGGCCGCAGGGGTTGGATCACGGCGTTGTCGGCCACCTGGTGGCTGCCCTCCACGCACTGGGCAAACTCCAGGCCCTGGGCGGTCTCCACGATCACGTCATCCCCGGCGGAGACGGTCAACTCCCGGGGATCAAAGTAATAGGTCTTTGTTCCGTTGCGAAAACGGACGGAAATTACGGTTGACATGTGAACATTCCTTTCATGCATGAATGGCGCTTCAGCCCAGGATCTCCTCCCACCGGGCGCACAGCGCGCCCAGCACGTGGCCCGGGCCCACGTTGTAGCGGCACTCCGCCGCGTATTGACGGAGACAGTCGGTCAGCTTCTGCAGCCGGGAGGCTGTGAGGCCGCGGCTCAGCGCGGCGGCGGCATCCCCGGCGGGACCGGGCTGGGAGGGCTTGCCGGCCTGGAGCAGCATGGCCTCGGCGGACAAGCGCCAGGCGTCCTCCAGCAGAGATTGCAGCGGCTCCCGCTTGATGCGGCTGTTTTCCAGGGAGACCAGGAGCTGCAGTACCGGCACCAGCTCGCCGCCGGCAAAGGCGCGGCACAGGGCCACGGCCCGCTCCGTCTCCGGCGAGGCGTCGGCGCCCCGCAGCTTCAGCTCCACGCAGCGGGAGCGGATGGTGGGCAGCAGCGCGGCGGCGGTGTCGGCGCAGAAGAGGAAGGCGGCATAGGGAGGGCCCTCCTCCACGATCTTCAGCAGCACGTTCTGGTCCCGCTCGTTGAGCTGGGTGCAGTCGGCAAAGAGATAGATCTTCCGATCCCCTTCGTTGGGGCGGATATACACGTCCTGCCGCAGCGCCCGGACCGCGTCCACCGGCAGCTCCCGGCGCTCATCCTCCCGGATCAGCCGCAGGTCGGGGTGGATATCCTCCGCCACCTTGCGGCAGGCGGCGCAGCGGAGGCAGGGCTTGTCCCCGTCGCCGCGGCAAAGAAGGGCGGCGGCCAGATAGCGGCCGGCGGCCAGCTTGTCTCCGGTGCCGGAGAGGATGACGGCGTGGGGCAGGACGCCGTGCCGGGCCAGCTGCCGGACGTGCCGGGCCAGGGGATCGGTCTCCATGAGCAGCCGGGCCATATGCGTCCTCCCTCCCGCCGGGGCATAACCGCCCAGCTTGAATTACAGTATAGTATACCATAAAAGCCGGAACAGCCGCAAGGTTTCCCGGCCGGATTTGAGGAAAAATGTTTTTACGGAAGTGTATTTCCGAAAAAACCCCCAAAAAGCGAAAATGGCCCGCCGGATTTCCAAATATACCTTGCTTTTATCGAAAAAAATGACTATAATTAATTGTTGTCAATCCATAGAACGAACAAAAGTAATTTTTTATACGGAGGGTAACAAATGAGCAAGAAATATTGCTATCTCTTCACCGAGGGCAACGCCAAGATGCGCGAGCTGCTGGGCGGCAAGGGCGCCAACCTGGCCGAGATGACCAACATCGGCCTGCCCGTCCCCCAGGGCTTTACCATCACCACCGAGGCCTGCACCCAGTACTATGAGGATGGCCGCCAGATCAACGAGGGCATCATGGCCGAGATCATGACCTACATCGAGAAGATGGAGAAGATCACCGGCAAGCGCTTCGGCGATCTGGAGAACCCCCTGCTGGTCTCCGTCCGCTCCGGCGCCCGGGCCTCCATGCCCGGCATGATGGACACCATCCTGAACCTGGGCCTGAACGAGGAGGTCGTGGACGTCATCGCCAAGAAGTCCAACAACCCCCGCTGGGCCTGGGACTGCTATCGCCGCTTCATCCAGATGTACTCCGACGTGGTCATGGAGGTGGGCAAGAAGTACTTCGAGACCCTCATCGACAAGATGAAGAAGGAGCGCGGCGTCACCCAGGACGTGGAGCTGAGCGCCGAGGATCTGAAGGAGCTGGCCATGCAGTTCAAGGCCGAGTACAAGGCCAAGATCGGCACGGACTTCCCCTCCGACCCCAAGGAGCAGCTGGTCGGCGCCATCAAGGCCGTTTTCCGCTCCTGGGATAACCCCCGCGCCAACGTCTATCGCCGCGACAACGACATCCCCTATTCCTGGGGCACCGCCGTCAACGTCCAGTCCATGGCCTTCGGCAACATGGGCGACGACTGCGGCACCGGCGTGGCGTTCACCCGGGACCCCGCCACTGGCGAGAAGAAGCTGATGGGCGAGTTCCTGACCAACGCCCAGGGCGAGGACGTGGTGGCCGGCGTGCGCACCCCCATGCCCATCTCCGAGATGGCCGACAAGTTCCCCGAGGCCTACGAGGAGTTCGTGAAGGTCTGCAATATCCTGGAGGACCACTATCGCGACATGCAGGATATGGAGTTCACCGTGGAGCACGGCAAGCTGTACATGCTGCAGTGCCGCAACGGCAAGCGCACCGCTCCCGCCGCGCTGAAGATCGCCTGCGACCTGGTGGACGAGGGCATGATCACCGAGAAGCAGGCCGTGACCATGATCGATCCCCGCAACCTGGACACCCTGCTCCATCCCCAGTTCGATCCCAAGGCTCTGAAGGCCGCCGAGCCCATCGGCAAGGCCCTGCCCGCCTCCCCCGGCGCCGCCTGCGGCAAGGTCGTCTACACCGCCGAGGACGCCAAGGCCTGGGCCGAGCGCGGTGAGAAGGTGGTCCTGGTCCGGCTGGAGACCTCCCCCGAGGATATCGAGGGCATGAAGGCCGCTCAGGGCATCCTGACCGTCCGCGGCGGCATGACCTCTCACGCCGCCGTCGTGGCCCGCGGCATGGGCAAGTGCTGCGTGTCCGGCTGCTCCGCCATCGTCATGGACGAGGAGAACAAGCAGTTCACCCTGGCCGGCAAGACCTATCACGAGGGCGACTGGCTGAGCCTGGACGGCTCCACCGGCAACATCTATGACGGCGCCATCCCCACCGTGGACGCCTCCGTGGGCGGCGACTTCGGCCGCATCATGGACTGGGCCGACAAGTATCGCCGGCTCCGGGTCCGCACCAACGCCGACACCCCCGCCGACGCCGCCAGAGCCCGCGCCCTGGGCGCCCAGGGCATCGGCCTGTGCCGCACCGAGCATATGTTCTTCGAGGGCGACCGCATCGCCGCCATCCGCGAGATGATCTGCTCCGACACCGTGGAGGAGCGCAAGGCCGCCCTGGCCAAGCTGCAGCCCATGCAGCAGGGCGACTTCGAGGGCATCTACGAGGCCATGGAGGGCTGCCCCGTCACCATCCGTTTCCTGGACCCCCCGCTGCATGAGTTCGTCCCCACCGAGGAGCACGACATCCGCCTGCTGGCCGAGACCCAGGGCAAGACCGTGGAGGACATCAAGTCCATCATCGCCGGATTGCATGAGTTCAACCCCATGATGGGTCACCGCGGCTGCCGTCTGGCCGTCACCTATCCCGAGATCGCCGAGATGCAGACCCGCGCCGTCATCCGCGCCGCCATCAACGTCCAGAAGCGCCATCCCGAGTGGAACATGGTGCCCGAGATCATGATCCCCCTGGTGGGCGAGGTCAAGGAGCTCAAGTACGTCAAGGACGTGGTGGTCAAGACCGCCGATGAGGAGTTGGCCGCCGCCGGCGTGGAGATGAAGTATCTGGTGGGTACCATGATCGAGATCCCCCGCGCCGCCCTGACCGCCGACGAGATCGCCAAGGAGGCCGAGTTCTTCTCCTTCGGCACCAACGACCTGACCCAGATGACCTTCGGCTTCAGCCGCGACGACGCCGGCAAGTTCCTGGGCTCCTACTACGACAGCAAGATCTATGAGAGCGATCCCTTCGCCCGGCTGGATCAGAACGGCGTGGGCAAGCTGGTGAAGATGGCTGCCAAGCTGGGCCGTCAGACCCGCCCCGACCTGCACCTGGGCATCTGCGGCGAGCACGGCGGCGATCCCTCCAGCGTGGAGTTCTGCCACAAGGTGGGTCTGGACTACGTGTCCTGCTCCCCCTTCCGTGTGCCCATTGCCCGTCTGGCCGCCGCCCAGGCCGCCATCAAGGCGGAAAACGAGACCCCCAAGGTCGAGGAGAAGGTGGAGGAGGTGGTGGACAACATCGCCGACCGCCTGAACATCGACAAGGACGAGTTGAACGCCAAGGTGGACGCCGCCAAGGGCGCCATCAAGGACGCCGCCGAGAAGCTGCAGAGCAGCGCCTCCGTGGCCACCGACGAGCTGCTGGACATCCTAACCGCCGGGCTGAAGAGCCTGAAGGCCGGCTGGACCGAGGCCAAGAAGACCTTCGGCGACCAGCGCAAGGATAAGTAAGTTGATCTTCTGCCCTTGCGATTATGAAAATGACGCCGCACCGGGTCGGTGCGGCGTCATTTTTTGGCGATGGATACCGAATGTCACTCTGCGTTGCTTGCCGGGGAGGAAGGAAGAGGATACCATGGAGCCATCTAAATCAACAAGGAGGACGAAAATATGTTCGGTGAGAGATTGAAGGAGCTCCGCAAACGCAAGGGCTTTACTCAGGAGGAGCTGGCCACTCGGCTCAACGTGGTGCGGCAGACCGTGTCCAAGTGGGAAAAGGGTCTGTCCGTTCCGGACGCGGACCTGCTGCAGCGCCTGGCGGATATTCTGGAGGCGGACGTCAGCGAGCTGCTGGGCGGTGAAGTGAAAAGCGCAGCCAGCACCAACGAGATTGCGGACCAGTTGTCCCGCATCAACGAGCAACTGGCCGTCAGAAACAACCGGTGGAAAAAGGTGCTCAAATGGGCGGTGATCGTGATCGCCGCGCTGCTGGCGGTGAAGCTGCTGTTGACGGTGCTGGGTTTTGTAACCTATAGCGCCCGCTTTGAGGACGGCCCCATGATCGAGCAGACGGTGGATGACGGGGCGGAAAACGGGTAATTTCCCGCCGTTTTCTGTCCAACCGCAGGTTGGAAGCGCCGTCCAACCACGAAAGGCTTGCTTTTTCCGCCGGGGACCGTATACTGAAACCAAGGTCGCGACACACAGCGAAAGGAGCGAACAGGATGGAACAGATCTATTTCGGCGAGCGGATCGCCGCGTATCGCAAGGAACAGGGCTTGACCCAGGAGGGCCTGGCCCAGAAGCTGGGCGTCACCAACCAGGCGGTGAGCAAGTGGGAGAGCGATCAGTGCTGTCCCGATATCATGCTGCTGCCGGCGCTGGCGGACGTGTTCGGCGTCAGCCTGGACGAGCTGTTCGGCCGGACCGTACCGGAGGAAAAGACAGCGCCGGAGAAAGCGGAGGACACCGTGTATGTGGACGGCCTGCCCTGGCCGGACGACGATGATCTGCGGGCGGTGTGCTACGTGGGTCATCGGCTGGTGGACCACGCCGACATGGGCGGCAGGCACATCGGCATCGGCGGATTGCTGAACATCAGCATGGGCGGCAGCGGCGCAACGCTGCGCTTCTCCGGCTCCGTCCGGGACATCCACTCCGCCTTCGGCGTGGTGGTGGAGAGTGGTACCGTGGGCGGCGACGTCCACGCCGAGGACGGCGTGGAGTGCGGCGACGTGGGCGGCAGCGTGACCGCCGGCGATGGCGTCAGCTGCGGCGACGTGGGCGGCAGTGTCCGGGCTGGTGACGGCGTCAACTGCGGCAGCGTGGGCGGCAGCGTGGCTGCCGGTGACAGCGTCAACTGCGGCAATGTGGAGGGCGACGTCCGGGCGGGCGACAACGTCACCTGCGGCAACATCGGCGGCGACGTCCAGGCGGACCGGGTCGTCAGCGCAGGCGGATTTTCCCGCCGCTGAAGGCGGACGAAAAGGAGAGCGGGGCGGCGCCGGCCGCCCCGCTCTCCTCTTGCCAAAAACCGGAGGGGGATGCTACAATGGACCGGGGGTGATGCCCGATGAAGCAGAGCTTTTTCATGCGGAAGACCACAGAGCGGTTTTTCGGAAGATACCGCCTGGATGAGGCCGCCTGCGTGGCCGCAGGCGGCTGGGAGGCCGTCCGCGCCGCCCTGGTGGAGAGGAATTTCCAAATGACGGATGAGCGGACGCTGTGCCGGAAGGAGGCCACGTTGGCCAAGACCGTCTTCTGCGACTATGTGCTGGAGGCCGACGGGACGGACCTGGCGTCCGGGCTCCCCGGCTGGCGGGAGAGATGCCGGGCGCTGGGAGAGCGGCGGCTGGATGCTTTGGGCAAGGCCTGCTACATCCTTCTGCTGTACAAGGACCGGGTGACCGAGGAGGACATGCGGACCTTGAAGCGCCTCCAGACCGAGGTTTTGGCTTTCGAGCGGGCGGCGAATCCCCAGCGGGTCGGCGGGACGATGCTGCTGGTGCTGGCGGACGGGTCCGCGGAGGCCGGCTTCTTCTATAAGATGTCCGACCCGGTGAACGCCGTATACGACCACGGCTGCCGGGTGCTGAAGGAGGTCTTCGGGGAGCTGGCCTGAGATCCCGGAAGCGCGAACAAAAAAAGAGCGGAGCGGCGATCGCCGCTCCGCTTTTTCCGTTGCCAGGGAGAGAGGATTGCCTTGAGCCTCCACCGTCGGCAAAGACGGGGCGGGAAACCGCGGCAAAAAAGAACCCACCCCGGACTTGCGTGGGGTGGGCTTGGGAGGGGATTGGTATCCCCTCCCAATGATTTCAATATGTCGCGCCGCAGGCGCGATTGAGAAAAGGGGCGCGTGCCCATTTTCTCAATCGCTGTCCAGCTTGAGGACAGCCATAAAGGCCTCGGTGGGGACCTGGACGGTGCCCAGGTTCCGCATCTTCTTCTTTCCTTCCTTCTGCTTCTCCAGCAGCTTCTTCTTACGGGTGATATCGCCGCCGTAGCACTTGGCCAGCACGTCCTTGCGCATGGCCTTGACGGTCTCACGGGCGATGATCCGGCCGCCGATGGCCGCCTGGATAGGCACCTCGAAGAGCTGGCGGGGGATGTTCTCCTTCAGCTTCTCGCAGAGTCTGCGGGCACGGGGATAGGCCTTGTCCTTGTGGGCGATGAAGCTCAACGCGTCCACGCCGTCGCCGTTTAAGAGCAGGTCCACCTTCACCAGCTCGCTGCTCCGATAGCCGGACAGCTCGTAGTCCAAGGAGGCGTAGCCCTTGGTGTTGGCCTTCAGGGTGTCGAAGAAGTCGTAGATGATCTCGTTGAGGGGCATCTGATAGTGGAGCTCCACCAGGTGGGTGTCCAGATACTGCATGTCCTTGAACTCGCCCCGCCGGTCCTGGCACATGGGCATGATGTTGCCCACGTAGTCCTGGGGGGTGATGATGGACACCTTCACGTAGGGCTCCTCGGCGTGCTCGATGGTGCCGGGGTCCGGGTAGTTGTGGGGATTGTCCACCCGCACCATGGTGCCGTCGGATTTGTAGACGTGGTAGATGACGCTGGGCAGGGTGGTCACCAGATCCAAATTGAACTCCCGCTCCAGCCGCTCCTGGATGATCTCCATGTGGAGCATGCCCAGAAAGCCGCAGCGGAAGCCAAAGCCCAGGGCCACGGAGGACTCCGGCTCGAAGGTCAAGGAGGAGTCGTTGAGTTGGAGCTTCTCCAGCGCGTCCCGCAGGTCGGGATACTTGCTGCCGTCCTCGGTGTAGATGCCGCAGTAGACCATGGACTGGGCCGGCCGGTAGCCGGGCAGGGGCTCCGAGGCGGGGTTGTCCGCGCCGGTGATGGTGTCGCCCACCTGGGTGTCCTTTACGTTCTTGATGCTGGCGGTGAAGTAGCCCACCTCGCCGGCCTGGAGGGCGTCCGTGGGCTCGTTGCCCAGGGGCTTGAGATAGCCGCACTCCAGCACCGTGTACTGAGCGCCGCTGGCCATCAGGCGCACCGCCATACCCTTTCGGAGGGTGCCCTGCATGATGCGGAACAGCACCACCACGCCCACGTAGGGGTCGTACTGGCTGTCGAACACCAGCGCCTGCAGGGGCGCGTCGGGGTCGCCGACGGGGGCGGGGATGTTTTCCACGATGTCCTCCAGCACGGCGTCGATATTGAGGCCCAGCTTGGCGGAGATCTCCGGCGCGTCCAGGGCGGGCAGGCCGATAATGTCCTCCACCTCCTGCTTGGCCTTCATGGGGTCGGCGGCGGGCAGGTCGATCTTGTTGAACACCGGCAGGATCTCCAGATCGTGCTCCATGGCCAGGTACGTGTTGGCCAGGGTCTGGGCCTCCACGCCCTGGGTGGCGTCCACCACCAGGACGGCGCCCTCGCAGGCGGCCAGCGACCGGCTGACCTCGTAGTTGAAGTCCACATGGCCCGGGGTGTCGATCAGGTTTAGGGCATAGGTCTCCCCGTCCTGAGCGGTGTAAAAGAGGTGGACGGCCCGGGACTTGATGGTGATGCCCCGCTCCCGCTCCAGCTCCATGTTGTCCAACAGTTGATTCTCCATGTCCCGCTCCGCCACGGCGTTGCACTTTTCCAGCAGGCGGTCGGCCAGGGTGGACTTTCCGTGGTCGATGTGGGCGATGATGGAGAAATTGCGGATTTTGGATGGATCAAACATATCCTTACCTCAAGTGTCGATGTTACAGCAGATTGTTCAGGTGCGCCTTGACCCGCTCGTCGGTGTTGTGGCACACCTGGGCGGCGCTCTGGCCCAGACCGGGGTAGTCGGCACTCAGCGTCTCACCGGAGAGGAGCGGGAAGGTTTCTGCCGGGCAGACGTCCAGCGCGTGGAGATAGCGGACCTTGGTGGCGCTCATGTCGGCGTTCACCAGGCCGGCGTCAAAGAACGCGCTGTCCAGGGCGAAAAAGTCCTCACTGGCGCCGGAGCGGCGGTAGAGGTGCCGCAGCATCTGATACAGGGCGGCGCTCAGATAGTCGCCGGCGGCGGTGATGGCCTCCCGGGAACCGATTTTGCCCAGCAGGTCGAACAGCACGTTGGCGGTGTTCACCACCAGCTTCTTCTGCAGCGTGGCCAGGATGCTGCCCTTCAGCGTGCCCTTTTCGGCGCTGGAGTCGTAGAGGTCGTCGGCCCCGATGATGGCGCCGTCACGGCTGAGGGTCCGGCCCAGCAGATAGTCCGCAGAGACGTGATAAAAATCGCAGGCCTTTACCACGAAGTTCAGGCCCGGCTCCCGGATGCCGTTTTCATAGTGGCTCAGCAGCGCCTGGCTGATCCCCAGGGCCGCCGCCGCCTTTCTCTGGGAAAGGCCCTTCTCCTGCCGCAGCAGACTCAAGGTACGTGAAAAGTCAGATGACATGTGGGATTCCTTCTCTCTCAAGAATACAGGGAGTAAATTATAACGCATTTGTTGCAAAAAGTAAATCAAAAAAGGGGAAAACGACAAAGTTTTACTTGACGGAAAACGGAAAAAACGGTATCATACCGTCCGTAACCTTTTTGTAACCTTTGGATGGGTGCCGGTATGAGTCAAGAGATAGTGAGAGAGCTTCGCCGCCGTCCGCGGCAGGGCTCCCTGGAAAAGTTCATACAAAGGCTGTTTCGGAGGAGACGGCCGTCCGGCCCCGCGGCCAGGGTCCGCCGCAAGGCGAGGACACTGGAGGAGGCCGACCGGAGCAACCGTTTCCCGGAGTCGGAAAACGGCGCGGTGCAGCTGTTCCTGTTTCTCCGGGGCTGCCTGCCGGCCATCGGCTCGGCGTTCCGGGAGCGGTTCCTGCGGCGGCGGAAGCGGTCCGCCCGGTCCAGCGCCCGGGTACGGGGCTGGGCGGAGGAGCTGCAGGTCCATCCGCTGGCCTTCCTGGCGGGAGCCATGGCGGTGGCCGCGCTGGCGGTAGCCCTGTCCCTGTACACGATAGGAACAGCCGTCACCTATAACGGGACGGATCTGGGCATGGTGTCCGGCCGCCGGGTGGTGGAACAGGCCACCGGCGCCGTGGAGATGACCACCCGCCGCACCACGGGAGACAAGGCCTATCGGGTGGATGCCGCCAAGCTGGACAGTCATCGCGCGCTGGTGGCCCGCCGGGACCTGGAGAGCGCGGAGGAGCTGCAGAAGCGGCTGACGGACGCTCTGGGCATCATCGACTACGGCTACGTCCTCTATGTGGACGACGAGCCGGTGGCGGCCACGCATTTTCCCGGAGCGCTGGAGGAGCTGCTGGAGCAGATGAAGATCGGCTATGTCACCGACAGCACGGTGGAGTGCTACTTTACGGAGAATGTGGAGGTGCGGGAGGAGTACGTAAACCGCCGCTACATGATGAATCTGGGCTACATCGCCGAGAAGCTGTACTCCACCAAGAGCGCCGAGGTCACCTATACGGTGCAGGCGGGCGACACGTATTACGATATCGCCGATCAGTATGACCTGACGCTGGCGGAGCTGCTGGCCATGAACCCCGGCTACGACGCCATGTCGCTCCATGTGGACGACGTGCTGACGGTGTCTCAGGCGGTGCCGTATCTGACGGTGGTGGACGTGGAGCGGCAGAGTTACGTGCAGGACGTGCCTTACGGCCTGCAGTATCAGGACGATCCCGACATGTATCAGGGCGACTATCAGGTGGTCTCCGCCGGCTCCTTCGGCAAGGCGGACATCACCGCCAACGTCACCTATATCAACGGCGAGGAGACGGGCCGCCAGACAGTCGCCACCGCGACCCTGGTCCAGCCGGTGGACGAGGTCCGGCTCCGCGGCACCAAGGAGCGGCCCTCCTGGTTCCCCACCGGCACCTTCCGCTGGCCCTGCAACGGTATCATCACCTCCTATTTCGGCGGGCGATATACCGGCATCTACGGCGCGTCCACCTATCACGAGGGCCTCGATATCGCCAACGGCTACGGCACGGCCATCTACGCCTCTGACGGAGGCACCGTTTCTCTCTCCGGCTGGTATGGAGGCTACGGCTACGTGGTCATTATCGATCACGGCAACGGCTTTGAGACCTATTACGGCCACTGCAGCTCCCTGCTGGTCAGCGCGGGAGAGCACGTGTATCAGGGTCAGCTCATCGCCTATATGGGCGCCAGCGGCGTGGCCAGCGGTACCCACTGCCACTTCAGTATCGTGCTGAACGGCACCTTTGTGAACCCCTTGAACTATCTGAACTGACGGATGATAAGGAAAAGCTCCCGTTTCCGAGAGGAAACGGGAGCTTTTGGTTGGGTGGGCAAGACGGACGGTGGCGGGCGGGGACGGAGCCCCGCCCCTATGGGTGCTGTTTTTCGCGGGGGGCCTCCGGAGACGCCTCTCCGTTGTGGAGATGTTTCACGCTTGCGAGCGCGACCCCATTTTGCCCACGGCGGCAAAATGGGGGAAAAACGCCGTTTAGAAACTACGTTTCTAAAAACTTCCTTGGCGCGCTGTCATTTTACGTTGTCGGCAATGCGTACCACGCGATCGCGGAAAAAGATCGTTTTTTCTTGCAAAGATGATACCCGCTGCTCCTCTTTCTGCTGCCGCACTCTTCCGCAACGGTAGAAGTGCAAGGTCCTACCGTTCAGAGCAGAGCGGCAGCGGAAAGCGCCGAAGCGCTGCCAGCGGCAGAAAAAGCGAGGCGCTTTCGAGGAAGCGCCCCGGTTGCCGCGACCAACGGGAAGCGGGAACCATCTGGCGCAACGGTGTGCGCCAAGGAGCAGAGAAGATACAACATTTAGGGCCCTTTGCAAATTCCATCGCCGCGCGGGGTAATAGCTCCCACAACCTTCGTAGCGCGGTACGCGCAAGGGAATTCCAAAAACCGCAGGTTTTTGGCGGCGTTTTGGTTACTTTGCCGCTGTTGGCAAAGTAGCCCGTGCCCGAGGGCACGGAACGGTCCTCTGCCGCCGGGGCGGGAGAGGGATTCAACACACACCCTCACTCGAAAAGATCCACCTGGTCGGGCAGGTCGGCGGTGCCGATCTGGCGGGTCTGCCGGGCATTCTCCTCGCTGAGCGCGTCGGCGATGGCCATCTTGCGGATGATGTTTTTCACCGTCTTATCCAGGCCGGTGCCCTCCCGGTAGTCAGCGGGGAAGATGAAGTCCACCCGGCTGCGGCTCAGCAGCTCCTCCACCGCCTGGCGGTTGCTGTCCTGGTACACGGCGATGGCCTGACCGCCGTAGGCCCGGGTCATCTTCATACAGGGCACGTCGCTGAGTCCGTCGCCCACGTAGATCATATTGGTGAAGGGGACCCGGCGGCTGTCGTCGGGCATGGAGCTGTTGAGGGCCCGGTCCTCGCTGACCTCCAGGATGCCCTTGTTGATCCGGTAGATGAACTGGGTTTTGTTGGTGAAGTTCACATCCAGCTTGGGCCAGGAGGCCAGACCCTCGGCGTTGTAGAGAAACTCGCAGGCGTAGACCTTCTTGAATTCGTGACAGATGCCGCTGCCCTCGATGATCTCCGCCAGACCGGAGGAGAGGACGTAGTGCTCGATCTCCACCCCCAGGCTCTCGCCGAAAGCGTTGATCCGGCCGAACCACTCCTTCACGCCGGGGAACAGCTCAATGGCGCGGCCGCATTCGATGAGAAACTCCCGGTCCAGCCGGATGTTCCGCCCGCGGCACTCGTCGATCATGGTGTACATGTAAGCCAGCAGGCCGTCCATATGGTTTTCCCGGCCGAAGTCGTTGGCGATCTGCCAGAACTGGGCGGGAGTCATGCCCAGGGCGGGGATGAAGGCGTAGTCCTCCATGTCGGTGGTGCAGAGAGTCTTGTCAAAATCGTACAGCAGGGCGATGATGGGCTTCATATGGGTCTCCTTTTAGGAAAAAAGCGGCTCCGCGGAGCCGCTTTTTGCACATGATTTCGGTCAGTTCTCGCCGTTGTAGTTGCGGCCGAACTTCAGCTGATCCAGATTCAGCTTGAAGTCGCTGGGGAACACGGTGGTGTCGCCGGAGAAGGGAGTTTCCTCTTCCTTCTTCTCCTCGGCGGGGACGGGCTCCTCGGGCGCTTCCTCCTTAGCCGGAGGCTCCTCGGTGAGAGCCTCCGCCTGGGCGGTGTACTCCTTGATGATGTCCTTCTCGATATTGGACACGGTGTCGTCCAGGGCGGACTGCTCCGGCTCGGCCTGGGGCTCCTCGGCCACAGGCAGCTCCGGCAGGGCTTTCAGGAACTCGGCCTGCTGGACACACAGCTCGCGGCTGCGGGTCAGGAACTCGCCCAGGCTCTCCTGGGCCATGGCCAGACGCTTCTCCGCCTGGCGCTTCTCCTCGTCCAGCTGGGCGATCTGACGGGTGGCCTCCTCCCGGGCCTCGGCCAGGATCTGATCCTTCTCGGCCTGGGCCTCCTGCACCAGCTTGGCGGCCATCCGCTGGGCGGTCAGCAGGGTGGAGCGCATGGCGTCCTCGGTGGCGCGGTATTCCTCCACCTTCTCGGCCAACACCTTCAGCTTGCCCTTGAGGGTGGCGTTTTCCTTGTACAGGGAGGTGTAATCATCGGTCAGCGTGTCCAGGAACTCGTCCACCGCGGCCATATTGTAGCCGCCGCTGCCGAAGGAGGATTTGGGGAAACCTTTTCCGGAAACTTCCTGCGGTGTCAACATATTTATCCCTCCAATATGATATCTCTGTGTTACAGATACAGGCCGTTGTTCTCCAGCTCGTCGATCAGATCACCCATAATATCCACGGAGTAGGGGGTGATGATGTACGTGTTGGCGGCAACCTTCTTGATCTTTCCCTCGCCGGCATAGGCCACGCCGGACAGGAAGTCCACCAGGCGGCGGGCGATGTCCTTGTTGGTGGACTCGAGATTCAGCACCACGGTGCGCTTCTCCCGCAGGTGATCGGCGATCTCGGAGGCGTTCTCAAAGCGCTCGGGCTTCACCAGCACCACCTTCAGCTGGGCGGTAGCGTGGATATTCACCACCTTGTTGTGGCGGTCCTCGTTCTTGCGCTCCTCCTTGCGGTCCTCAAAGGGGGACTTTTTGGGCTCGGGCTGCACAAAGGGCTCGTCCTCGTACTCGTCCTCGTCGTCATAGGGGTGAATGATCTTCTTGAATTCATCCATAAAGCTCATAGTGAAAGCCTCCTGCAAGTATTATTTCGTATAATCTCTGGCGCCGAAGATGGCGGTACCCAGCCGCACCATATTGCTGCCGGCGCGGATGGCATCGGCAAAATCGCCGCTCATGCCCATGGAGATATATTCCCATTTATTATCATACATTTTTCCGCTTATGTCAACAAAAAGGGAGTGCACTTTCTCAAAATATGGTGTATTTTCCCCGGGAAAATGCGCAACCGGTGGTATAGTCATCAATCCGCGGCACCGTATATGGGGCAATTGGGCGGCCAGCTCCGCCGCGCCGTACAGCTCCGCCGGGGTAAAGCCGCTCTTGGCCGCCTCGCCGCCGATGTTCACCTCCAGCAGGATATCCTGCCGGAGGTCCAGCTAAGCCGCGACCCGCTCGATCTCCCGCAGCAGCGGCTCGCTGCCCGCGGACTGGATCAGCGCCACCTTGCCCACCACCTGCCTGACCTTGTTGCGCTGCAGGTGGCCGATGAAGTGAACGGGCGCGCCGTCGTAGGCGTGCTGGGGCAGCTTCTGCAGCAGCTCCTGCACCCGGTTTTCCCCCAGGGCGTCGACGCCGGCGGCGATGGCCGCCTGACAGGCGTCGGGCCCGTTCATTTTGCTGGCGCCCACCAGGGTGATATCCGCGCCGCTGCGGCCGCTCTGGCGGGCGGCCTCGTCGACCTCGGCGCGAAGGCGGGCGATATTTTCCGCAATGGACATGGAGCTTCCTCTCTTTTCTGTCTGGATTTTACCGGACCACGACGCCGTTCTCCAGCTTGTTGGCGGTGACGATCACCTCGTCGCCGGAGCGGAGGATGGCGGAGCCCACGGCGTCGGCGGCGGGCCGGACCAGGGTGTAGCCGTCGCCCTGATAGACCACCGTCACTGGCTTGAACCGGGCGCTGACGCCCACCACGCAGTAGACGCCGGTCTGGCCGTCCTCATCCAGACGCAGGGCCGTGGTGGGGATGCGCAGACCGCTGTAGGCGTTCAGGATCAGCTCGGCGGCCTGGTGGCGCAGTTGGGTGGTCTGAGCCAGGAACTCGTCGCAGGAGAGCACCACAGCCACCCGGCCGTCCTCCTCCGGACTGACGAATTCCACCCGGACGGGGACGTCCTGGGTCATGCCCTTGGCCAGACGCAGCAGGGCGGACCGGCCTGCCCGGAGGCCTTCCGCCGCCGAGGCGTCGACGGCGGCGGCATAGTACCAGGTGTCGCCGTAAATCAGCTTGCCCACGTTGCCGTTGTTGGCGGCGGCCTTGACCCGGTCCAGGGCGGAGGGCGATACGCCGGAGAGGAAGTCCGGGGTCAGCACCGGCTCATAGCCGTCGCACACGGAGGAGTAGGTGCCGGACCGGGGCGCCGTGACGCTCTGGGCGCCGGTCAGAGAGCTCTGCAGGGTGGCGATCTGCTGCTTCACGGCGGCGATGTTCTCCTGAACCTCTTCGGCGGAGGCGTAGGAGTGGCTGCTCTTGAGGACCGCGGCCTTCAGGGCGGAGATATCGGCGGAGGCGGAGGAGTAGTCCCCGCCCACCAGATTCTGCCGCAGGGCCAGGATGCTGCCGGTGATGGAGCTGTCCAGCTTCAAGGCGGCGTCGGCGTCCAGGTAGGAGGTGAGGGCGAACTCCAGCTGCTGGAGCTGCAGCTCCAGGTTGTTGATCTCCGTCACCGTATTCAGGGCCTGGTCGCTGTCGTAGGCCATGGCGATGGTCTGGTGATAGCCCACCCGCTGCCCCTCCCGCAGGGAGTGGGTGACGGTGGCGGCGTCGGAGTGGAAGGTCTCCTCGTCCCGCACCAGCCAGCCGGTCATGGGGATGCTCTCCTCGGCGGAGGCCTGGTAGGTCAGGGTGGTGGAGAAGGGGTTGGCGTAGTAGCGGTAGATCTGGATGCCGAAGTACAGCACCACCGCCGCCAGCACGACGCCGGAGAGGATCTTGAAGGCCGGGGAAGATTTCATAGCGTTACCTCGTCAGTTCTCCTCTGCCTCCGTCAGAGAAACGGGGCGCAGAGGGGCAATGGTGGAGATCGCGTGCTTGTAGACCACCTGCTGCTTGCCGTCGCTGTCCAGAACGACCACGAAGCAGTCAAAGCCGGTGATCACGCCCCGCAGCTGGAAGCCGTTCACCAGGAACACGGTGACCGGTGTGCCCTGCTTGCGGGCGCGGGTGAGAAAGATCTCCTGCAGGTTGTTTGTCTTTTGCATATCGTCTGCTCCTTTATGTCTTTGTGCAGGCGATATGTGATCTCTCGCCCGCCGAAATTAGGATAACCCTTCGGCGGTGAGGATTTCTGTCGCTTTTTGCAGGGCGGCGGGGAAATCGGGGGTTTTTCCCCAGATGAGCCAATGGATGGCGCTGTTGCGGCGGAACCAGGTCAGCTGTCGCTTGGCGTACTGCCGGGACCGGAGCTTAATCTCCTCCACGGCCTCCGCCTCGGTGAGCGTACCCCGCTCCACCGCCAGAAACTGCCTGTAGCCGATGGCCTGGAGGGCGGTGGCGTCGGCGCCGAGACCGGTGGCGAGCAGCGCCCGCACCTCATCCAGAAGGCCCCGGGCCACCATGGCGTCCACCCGCGCGTCGATCCGCTCTCGCAGGTCGTTCCGGTCGGCGTAGTCCAGGCCGATCCATACGGCGTCGTACCGGGGCGGGGCTTCCCGGGTGCGGCGGTCATGGTCGGTGATGGTCTCGCCCGTCTCCTGCCAGACCTCCAGCGCCCGGATGATGCGCTTTTCATCCTTGAGATGGAGCTTTTCCGCGGCGGCGGGATCGATCTGCCGCAGCTCGGCCAGCAGCGCAGCGGCGCCCTCGTCCGCCAGCCGCCGCTGCAGGGCGGTTCGGATGGCGCTGCCCTGCTGACCTTCGGCGAAGTCGGTGCCCCGGATCAGGGCGTCCAGCCACAGGCCGGTGCCGCCCACCAACACGGGCAGCTTGCCCCGGCGGAGGATGTCCTGGACGCACCGGTCGGCCTCCCGGGCGTACCGGGCGGCGGACCAGTTCTCCCGGGGATCCGCCACGGCAATCATGTGGTGGGGGATGCCCTCCATCTCCTCTTTCGTTGGGGCGGCGGTGCCGATGGACATCCCCCGGTAGATCTGCATGGAGTCCGCCGAGACCACCTCGCCGCCGAAAGCTCTGGCGAGGGCTACGCCCATTTTCGTCTTTCCGCTGGCCGTGGGGCCCACGACGCAGACGACCCGGGGCGTCACGACTCGTCTCCCTTTTTATTCCTGCGGTAGAGGACGAAGTTCATCGCGGCGCAGAGCATGAAGCAGGCGCCGGATAGGTATTGCATCGTGGAGGCCGTGCCGCTCCCGGCAAAGGCGCCCCACAGATTCCATACGCCCACCGCCAGCTGGGCGGCGGCCAGCCAGAGATAGACGGCGGGTGAGATGGGGTGATTCGCTTTCTTCATGGCGTCCTCCTCTCAGGCCCGTTTGAACATCTTCTCGATCTCGTATTTCGTCAGCCGGTACTTCACCGGCCGGCCGTGGGGGCAGTACTGGATCTCGCCGGATTGCACCTTCTCCACCAACGCCCGCATCTCGGCGGGGCTGGTGTCCATGCCGGCCTTGATGGCGCTCTTGCAGGCCATGGTGTGCAGCAGCTCGTCCCGGGCGGCGGCCGGGTCGGCCCGGCCCAGCGCCAGCTTGCGGCACAGCTCCTCCAGCGTGGCAGAGGCGTCCTCGGGGCGGATGTCGGCGGGGATCTCCCGCACCAGCACGGTGCCGCCGCCGAAGTCCTCACAGGCAAAGCCGAATTCCCGCAGCAGGGCCAGGTTGTCCAGGGCCGCGGCGTACTCGTCGGCCTCCAGAGTCACGGTCAGGGGCATCAGCAGCGTCTGGGCCATGAGGGGCTCCGTGTTCGCCTTCAGAGCGTCGAAGCGGATGCGCTCGTGGGCGGCGTGCTTGTCGATGAGCCAGACATTGGCGAGGTCATCCTCGCAGATGATGTAGGTCTTCAGCACCTCGCCGGCGATGCGCCACGGGGTCTCCCGCACCGGCTCGATGGTCTGCTGGACCGGCTCCGGCTCCCTGGCGGGCGGCTCCGGTTTGGCGGGGGGCGGGGTGATGTGATAGGTGACCTCCCGGCCGTTTTGCGGCACGGTGGCGAAGAAGCTCTCGCCGGGCTTTTCCGCCACGTCCCGGACGGTCAGCAGCTCCGAGCCGTCGGGGGCCTTGGGCCGGGCGGTGTAGGAGCCCACCGGCGCCTTGGCCGCCGGGAAGGCGGGCTTGGCAGGGGCGGTCTTTTCCCGATACTGCTCCGCCGTCATGGTCTGGTAGAAGGACGGCTCCTTCTTCTCCGGCGCGGCGGGCCTGTTCTGACCGTTCAGGGCGTCCAGCACCGTGTAGTACACCGCGTCGAACACCGGCTTGTCGGCGGCGAATTTCACCACCGTCTTGGCCGGGTGGACGTTCACGTCCACCTGGGAGGTGGGCACGGTCACATGGAGCACGCAGCCGGGGAACTTGCCCTTCAGGATCTGGTTGCGGTAGGCCTCCTCCAGGGCGGCGGTCAGCAGCTGGGACTTGACGAACCGGCCGTTGACGAAGAAGATCTGCCGGGCCCGGGTGCCGTGGCCGTGGAGGGGGAGGGTGACGAAGCCGTCCACCTTCACGTCGCCGCCGCTGCCGCGGATGGGCAGCAGGTGCAGGGCGAAGTCCCGGCCCAGCGCGGCGTAGACGGCGCTGCGCAGTTCCCCGTCGCCGGGGGTGTGGAGGACCTCGGCGCCGTCCCGCAGCAGCTTGAAGGACACGTCCGGGTGGCTCAGCGCCAGGTGGGTCACGATGCCGGTGACGGCGGCGCCCTCGGCGCTGTCCTTCTTCATGAACTTCATCCGGGCGGGGGTGTTGTAAAAGAGGTCCCGCACCACGATGGTGGTGCCCTCCGGGCAGCCGTTGGGCCGGACCTCACCGGCTACGCCGCCGTCCAGGTGGAGCATGGCGCCGGCCTCGGCCGTCGCCGTGCGGGAGAAGACGTCGATGTGGCTGACGGCGGCGATGGCGGCCAGCGCCTCGCCCCGGAAGCCCAGGGTGCCGATGGCGGCCAGGTCCTCCGCCGTGCGGAGCTTGCTGGTGGCATGGCGCAAAAAGGCGGTGGGCAGCTGCTCCGGCGGAATGCCGCAGCCGTTGTCGGTGACCCGCAGGTAGGTGAGGCCGCCCCGCTCGATCTCCACCACGATGGCAGAGGCACCGGCGTCCATGGCGTTCTCGAGCAGCTCCTTGGCCACGCTGGCGGGCCGCTCCACCACTTCGCCGGCGGCGATGAGATCCGCCACGTGGGCGGGGAGTTGTTTGATGTCAGGCATAGGGGGGGTCACTCCTTTCTGGGGGTTGTTTCGTATCTGCGGACACGAGGGGGGATGGTTTCGCATCTCCGGATGCGAGGTACTTTTGCCCCCGGCGGCAAAAGTACCCAAAAACGCCGTTTAGAAACTACGTTTCTAAAAACTTCCTCAGCGCGTAGTGAGGTTATGCTCGTCAGGGTCTTGTACCTCACGATCGCGGAAAAAATCGTTATTCTTGCAAATATGATCCAGTATCGTTCTCTTTTCGCTACCGCTTCGCTGCCGCTACCTTTCCTCAACGGTAGCGCATTTGCTCCTACATTTTTGAGCAGTGTGGCAGCGGAGCCAAGGAGCAGAGACGATACTACATTTAGGGCCTCTTGCTTTTGCTATCGTCTCGTGAGGTAACAGCTTCAACGAATTCCATGGCGCGGTGCGCGCAAGGGAATTCCAAAAACCGCAGGTGTTTGGCGGCGTTTTGGTGACTTTGCCGCTGTTGGCAAAGTCACCCGCGCTCGGAAGCGCGGAATAATCTCCTTGCCGCCGGGGGCAAAAGTACCTCGCATCGGTCGATGCGAAACACTCTTTTTGCACGCCCTCGCTTACAGCTTCTGCTTCCATTCGTACAGCAGATTCAGCGCTTCCAACGGGCTCAGGGTGTCTACCTGGCAGCGGCGCAGGGCGTCCATGACCTCGTCCTCGGCCATGGCGGCGAAGGACACCTGGTCGTCGCTCTCCTGCGCCGGCGCCGGCCGGCCGGACTCACTCTCCAGCTCCGCCAGGATCTCCCGGGCCCGGTTCACCACCTGGGCCGGCAATCCCGCCAGTTGGGCCACCTCGATGCCGTAGCTGCGGTCGGCCCCGCCGGGGATGATCTTGCGGAGGAAGATGATCTCGTCGCCCCGGGTACGGACGGCGATGTTGTAGTTTTTCACGCCGGGGAGGGCGTCCTCCAGGGACGTGAGCTCGTGGTAGTGGGTGGCGAAGAGGGTCTTGGCACCCAGCTTCCGGGTGTTGGCGCAGTATTCCAGCACCGCCCGGGCGATGGACATGCCGTCGAAGGTGGAGGTGCCCCGGCCGATCTCATCCAGGATCAGCAGGCTGTTGGCCGTGGCGTGGTGCAAAATCTCGCTGACCTCCGTCATCTCCACCATGAAGGTGGACTGCCCGGCGCTCAGATCGTCGCTGGCGCCGATGCGGGTGAAGATCCGGTCCACAACCCCCAGCCGGGCGGCCCGGGCCGGGACGAAGGAGCCCACCTGGGCCATGAGGACGATCAGCGCCACCTGGCGCATGTAGGTGGATTTGCCGGCCATATTGGGGCCGGTGATGATGGCCACCCGGTCCTCGGTGCGGCCCATGTAGGTGTCGTTGGGGACGAACAGGGTGTCCCGCAGCATCCGCTCCACTACCGGGTGGCGGCCGTCGTGGATCTCGATGACGCCGGACTCGTCCACGGCGGGGCAGCAGTAGTTGTTCTTCACCGCCACGGCGGCAAAGGAGCACAGCACGTCCAGCTCCGCCACGGCGGCGGCGGTCTGCTGCACCCGGGCCACCTGGCCCGCTACGGCCAGACGAAGCTGCGTGAACAGCTCGTATTCCAGGGCGCTGACCCGGTCGGCGGCGGAGAGGATATCGCTCTCCAGGTTCTTCAGCTCCTGGGTGATGTAGCGCTCGCCGTTGACCAAGGTCTGCTTGCGGATATAGGTGTCGGGCACCTGGTCGCGGAAGGAGTTGGACACCTCGATGTAGTAGCCGAAGACCTTGTTGTAGCCGATCTTCAGGGTGCGGATGCCGGTTTTCTCCTTCTCCTGGGCCTCCATCTGGGCGATGATGTCCTTGCCGCCGTGGAGGATGCTCCGGAGCCGGTCCACCTCCGGGTGGAAGCCGTCCCGGATGAACTCCCCCTCCCGGACGGAGAAGGGCGGCTCATCCACCAGGGTCTGTCCGATGAGAGCGGCCAGGTCGTTGAGGTCGTCCAGCTGTTCAAAAAGCTCCCGGAGCCGGCCCTTGGGGAAGGCGGCGAGCTGGGCCTTTACCATCGGCAGCCGCTCCATGGCGCCCCGCAGGGCCACCAGGTCCCGGCCGCCGGCGCTGCCGTAGACGATGCGGCCGATGAGCCGCTCCATGTCAGCGATGCCCTGGAGGGCCAGGATCAGCTCCTCCCGGGCCACGGTGTGATCCACCAGGGCGGACACCGCGTCCAGCCGCCGGTTGATGGCGGTGACGCTCAAAAGCGGCCGCTCCAGCCAGGAGCGCATGAGCCGCCCGCCCATGGCGGTCTTCGTCTTGTCCAGCACCCACAGGAGAGAGCCCTTCTTCTCCTTGGAGCGGAGGGTCTCCGTCAGCTCCAGGTTCCGCCGGGCGGTCAAGTCCAGCTCCATGAACTGGCCCTCCTCGTAGTACTCCAGGTCGTCGATGTGGCTCAGGTCCGTCTTCTGGGTCTCGTGGAGATAGCCCAGCAGGGCCCCCAGAGCCAGCACGGCGGCGCTGTTGTTCCGGGGCAGGCGGGAAAGCGCCTCGTCCCCGAACTGGGCGCGGACGGCCTTCTCCGCCGGCTCCAGCTGGAAGCGCCCGGCGGGCAGCTTCTCCATATGGCAGTGGAACTTGTTCTCCAGCGCGGTGTGGAGGGTCTCGTTGAAATACGCGGCCTCGTTGAGCACAGCCTCGGCGGGGGAGAAGCGGCCCAGTTCGTTGAGCAGGTGGCCCAGCCGCTCCGGCCCGGACCAGGCGGTGGCGTGGGCCTTGCCGGTGGAGATGTCGCAGGCGCAGAGGGCGGCGTTGTCGTCGTCCAGGTAGATGCCGGCGCAGAAGTTGGACCGGCCCTCCTCGAGGCAGGCGCTGTCGATGACGGTGCCGGGGGTTACCACCCGGATGATGTCCCGCTTCACCAGTCCCTTGGCGGTGGCGGGGTCCTCCGTCTGCTCGCAGATGGCCACCTTGTAGCCCTTGGCGATCAGGCGGGCGATGTAGGCGTCGGAGGCGTGGTAGGGGATGCCGCACATGGGGATCTTCTCGTCGAAGGTCTTGGTCTTGTCCTTGTCCCGGGTGGTGAGGGTCAGATCCAGCTCCCGGGAGGCGGTGCGGGCGTCGGCACCGAACATCTCGTAGAAGTCGCCCAGGCGGAAGAACAGGATGGAGTCCTGGTTCTGCTCCTTGATCTCCATATATTGCCGCATCATGGGCGTCAGGTCAGACATATAATACTCCTTTCAGAGGGCAGCATGAGGGTGTTCAGCATCGCAGATTTCACGCTGCGCACAGCGCGAAGAGATCCAATCGTTTTTTGCCGCGGCGTGTACGTGGCAAAAAACACTTATTAGGGTGCAAACGTGCGAGCGGCCCACGCAAGCGAGCGCGCTGCAGCACACTGCGGCCATTTCGTCTGATACGCCTTGGGGCGTATCAAACGATTATTACAAGATCTCCCCGAACAGCGCCCAGGTGTTGCTGTCGGCGATCTTTGCATTTTGGTACGTACCCAGCAAGGCCTTATCTCCCGTCAGATGCACCAGGCGGCCGCCGGCGGTGCGGCCCTGGAGGGGCCAGCGGAGGTCGCCCGAGAACTCGTCCACCAGCACCCGGACGGTGTCGCCCACGTATTGGGCGTGGATCTGGGCCGAGATGCCGTTCTGGACGTCGCAGAGCTTGTCGAACCACTTCTGCTTCTCACTCCGGGGGACGGGATCGTCCATCTTCGCGGCGGGGGTGCCGGGCCGGGGGGAGAAGATGAAGGTGAACAGGGCGTCAAAGCGGACTTTTTCCACCAGGGCCACCGTCTCCATGGCCTCGGATTCCTGCTCGCCGGGGAAGCCGATGATCACGTCGCTGGTCAGCACCAGGTCGGGCATGACGGTCCGGGCGTAGGTGATGAGATCCAGATAGCCGGCCACGTCGTAGGGCCGGTTCATGGCCCGCAGCACCCGGTCGCTGCCGGACTGGACCGGCAAATGGAGCTGGTGGGCCACGTGGCGGCTCTTCGCCATGGTGTCGAAGAGCTTATAGCTGGCATCCTTGGGCTGGGAGGACATGAAGCGGATGAGATAGTCGCCGGGGATCTTGTCGATCTCCGTCAGGAGGTCGGCGAAGTCCCAAGGGGTGTCCAGGTCCTTGCCGTAGGAGTTGACGTTCTGGCCCAGGAGGGTGATCTCCTTGTACCCGGCCTCCGCCAGCTCCCGGACCTCGGCGAGAATGTGCTCCGGGTCCCGGCTCCGCTCCCGGCCCCGGACGTAGGGCACGATGCAGTAGGAGCAGAAGTTGTTGCAGCCGTACATGATGGACACCCACGCCTTGATCTCGCCCTCCCGGACGACGGGGATGCCCTCGGCGATCTGCCCGTGCTCGTCGTCCACGCTGAAGACCCGGCGGTGGCGGCTGTAGAACTGGTACAGAAGCTCCGGGAAGCGCCACAGGGCCTGGGGCCCGAACACCAGGTCCACGTGGCGGTAGGACCTGCGGACCCGCTGGGCCACCTCCGGCCGCTGGGCCATGCAGCCGCACAGGCAGATGATCTGGTCCGGATTGGCCTTCTTGGTGTGGGTCAGGGCGCCCAGGTTGCCGTAGACCCGCTGCTCAGCGTGGTCCCGGATGGCGCAGGTGTTCAGCACCACGATGTCGGCGTCCTCGGCCCTGTCGGTGAAGGCGCAGCCCATGGCCTCCAGCATGCCCATGATGCGCTGGCTGTCCGCCACGTTCTGCTGGCAGCCGAAGGTATCCACCAGGGCCTTGGGTGCGGCGGAGCGCTGGGCGTGAATGGCCCGGAGCTTCTCCGTATATTCCCGCTGACGGGACAACTGTTCCTCCGTCAGCACCACTTGCGTTCTGTCCAAATCGAACCTCCCGACGGGGCGCGGCAAAAATGCCGCTACTCCCCTACGATAATCAATTTATTATATCACAAACCGCAAGCCGTGACAAGAAAAGTCGGGGAATAAGCGTTGCAAATTTGACCGCCATGGGATATGATAGGAAAAACGCTTTTGAGGAGTTTTCTATGCTGTACGCCCTCGTTGTGTGCGCCCTGGTCGCCGCCGACCAGGCGCTGAAATACTGGACAGTGACGCACCTGGCGGTGGGGGAATCGGCCCCGCTTCTGCCGGGCGTTATCCGCCTGACCCGGCTCCACAATACCGGCGCCGCCTGGTCCAGCCTCAGCGGCCATACGGGGCTGCTGACCGGCGTCACCGCCGTGCTGCTGGTCTTCGTCACGGCGCTGCTGGTGAAGCGGATCGTCCGCCACCCCCTGGGCGTGGCGGGCTGCCTGATGATCCTGGGCGGCGGCGTGGGCAATATCATCGACAGGATCGTCCGGGGCTACGTGGTGGACATGTTCGACCTGGAGCTGTTCACCTACCCCATTTTCAATCTGGCCGACTGCTTCGTGGTAGTGGGGGCGATCCTGGGCGGCATCTACTACCTGTTCCTCTACGACAAGACCGACGGGAAGGAGAAAAAGCATGGTCCGGACGCTGACGGCCACAACTGAACACGCCGGCGAGCGGCTGGACAGCTTTCTGGCCTCCGCGTTGGAGATCTCCCGCAGCGCCGCGGCCCGTCTCAGCGAGGGCGGCTGCGTCACCGCCGGAGGCAAGGCCCTGGGCAAGAACTACCGCATCGTCGGCGGCGAGGTCTTGACGGTGGAGATCCCTGAGGCGGAGGAGACGGAGCTGACGGCCCAGGACATCCCGCTGGACGTGGTATATGAGGACGAGGACGTGATCGTGGTGAACAAGCCGGCGGGGATGGTGGTCCACCCGGCCCCCGGCCACAGCGACGGCACGCTGGTCAACGCCCTGCTCCACCGCTGCGCCGGCAGTCTCTCCGGCATTGGCGGGGAGAAGCGGCCCGGCATCGTCCACCGGATTGACCGGGACACCAGCGGCCTCATCATCGCCGCCAAGAACGACGCGGCCCATCTGGGCCTGTCGGCGCAGTTGGCGGATCACACCCTGGCCCGGACCTATGAGTGCCTGGTGGCGGGGAATCTCAAGGAGGACAGCGGCACCGTGGACGCGCCCATCGGGCGGCATCCTACGGACCGAAAGAAGATGGCGGTGGTGCCCGGCGGCCGCCGGGCCGTGACCCACTGGGAGGTCGTCGCCCGGTATGGCGGCGTCACCCACGTGCGCTGCCGCCTGGAGACGGGCCGGACCCATCAGATCCGCGTCCACATGGCACACATCGGCCACCCCATCCTGGGGGACACGGTGTACGGGGCGAAAAAGGCCGTCTCGGGCCTCACGGGCCAGTGCCTCCATGCGGTGGGCCTGCGGTTCCTCCACCCCCGCACCGGGGAGATCGTGGAGCTCTCCTGCCCGCTGCCGGAGGAGTTTCAGGCGTATCTTCGGAAGCTGGAGAGCCGGGGATAGGGAGCAAATTTGGGGATTTGGAGAAAAAAGTGTTGACAACCGCGGCAACGTAGTATATTATGATTAGCGTTCTCCGCGCGGTTAGCTCAGCTGGTAGAGCACATGCTTGACGTGCATGGGGTCACAGGTTCGAGTCCTGTACCGCGCACCAAACGAGATAAATCCGAACCCAATGCCGATTGGCGATGGGTTCGGATTTGTTGTTTTGTTGGAGTATCCGAATTTTAACAGGAAAGTTTAATTAGGCAATATTTGCGGTCAAGTCTTAAGCAACCAAAGAGCCGGCAATAAGGACTATCTCTCGATCCAAGGAAGATAGCTTTCGCCACTTGTCAGAAATACCAAGAATACTAGCTTCTGTTACTCTCAAAGCACGAACTGCGATAAGAAAACAGGCGATGGCAGCAAGAGAACACCTTGCTGCCATCGCCCGTTTTACGCCGTTTTACTGCCCGCCTCTTCCGTTAACCCGTCCCGCGCCTCCTTCCATGCCTCATACTCCTTCCTGCCCTCCTCGGTCTCGAAAAATGCCTGGATATCCGCCAGGAAGCACCTGGCGAGAGCCTCCAATTCGTGCTTTGGAATATTGCATTGGTTGGTTGCCATAGGGCAACACAGCTTTTTGCTGAGCGGTTTTCGATCATGCCCCCTTTACATCGTCATCTGCGGACCATTGTTCGGCCCGTTCTTTTTTTGTGTGTTTTTCCGCTCCCGGACATATTTCGGCGTGTGGTTCGCACGATTGTTACCTCCGCCGATCATCCCGAGATCAGCTGCCAGATACAGGCCATCGACGGCAATAGCGCGCCAATCAGTGCCCATTTCAGACGGATTTTCCACGGCGTCAGATCCCGAGCCTTCAGCTCCTGGGTCATCGTCTTCAGCTCCGAATGGATCAACCCACGCAACGTCTCCGTCTGGTTGTTCAGCGTGTCCCGGGTTAAGCCAGCCGTTCTGTTCTGCCCATCCGATACGATCTGTCTCGTCTGGTAGAGATTGTCTCTCACCGTTATGCGCATTATCTCGTCCAGACTGTCCTGCGTCGGCAGCTCGGACAGCAAATCCATGCTTCTGGCAGTGGATCTCCCAATGGCTGCCATCGTCTGCGCCAGCAGATTCATCTGCTCCGGTCGGAGCGCCACATAGGTCAGCTTCATGGGTGTTGTCAGCTCGTCTACGGTCTTTTCCGTGAGTGTCTGTATTTGGTTTTTCTGTTTCAATGCTTCTGTATCCATAGGCAAATAATTCCTCCATGTTTGTCTTCAGATATTTGTCGTCCAGCAATCGGTTGTCCCGGAATCGCTGGCCGTCCGGTGTGGTGTAGGTGATATATTTGTATCGGTCGATCCACTTCACGCCGTAGCCCAACTTCTCCATCTCATCGATGAACTGCTGTTTTGTTCTGCTGTGGGCCACCGCGTAGTCGATGGCGTTGGCCAGCCGGAACTTTTTGCTGTCTCCCCGCACCGCAGTGCGGTACTCCCGTTGGTTGATCGTCCGCTGCTTCGGCTTTTGATACGGCTTCAGCACCTCGAGACCAAACTGCTGGCAGATCTCGTCGGATTTCTGCCGAAGACGCTCCAGGCCCTGCTCATTGATCTGGATCTTCAGTCCGGTTTCACAGCTGACGGAGTTGACCACAAAGTGGTTGTGCCAGTGGTCGCGGTCAACGTGGGTTGCCACGACCACCTCGAATCCGTCGAAGGCTTTGGCCGTCTCCACGCCGATCCGGTGGATCAGCTCCGGTGTGGCGCCGCAGTCCGGGGAGAAGGACTGGACGTACTGCTTGAAGAATACGCCCGTTGCTTTTCCGTACTGATGCTTTGTCGCCATGAACTCCAGGTATGCCGACTCCGGCACGCAGTTCTGCCCGCTGACCAGCTTCAAGTCGCCCTGCAAGGTCTTTTTGTCCTGCATCACATAGTCCAGTACGCGTCGCATGGCGGACGCGGTTTGAGTTCTCTCCGGGATCGCTACAAAGGTTGCTATGATCGACACCCCCTTGCGATCTCCTCCAGTGCGGTCATCACCGCTGCGTATTGGTCCTTTATGCCCCGCAGATCCGGGCAGGTGATTTTGCCCATGTTGCAGAGGGTGGTCAGTTGGTTGAGGTTTCTGCCGATGGCTTTCTGCTCCCGCAACACGTCCCCCAGGCCGTCGATGACGGTGACGGGCTTGTCCAGAGCTGCGGCTGTCACGAATTCGGTGAAGCTCATGTTGGCGCGAGCTGCTTTCTTTTTGATCGCGGCATGATCCCTTTCACGGAACCGCATGGCGACCATCTTTCTTTTGTTGTCGGTCTTTGTCGTGTCCTCTCTTTCTGCGGGCGCAAGATGCCCGCGGTATTTTCCCGCTTCCTTTTGGGGGTTCGGGGTTCGCCCCGACAAGCGTTTGGATAGCGACGGCCGAGGGGCCGGCGTCTATACAAACAATATGCTTGCCTTCGTCGACACAAGCTCTATATCGTTCGCAACCGCCTAACGGCAATTGTCTCACTCATTCCGCTGTGTCTCCTCTCCCCATAAAGTCCATTGACTTTGTGGGGGCCCCAATTTGAGGTCATTTCTCTTGCAGCCATATGTCGCATCACTCCTTTCCAATAGAAATAACAATCCCTGCGAAAAACTGTATAGATCTTCCTTGACAGTTCCCGCAGGGATCTTTTTGCGCGTATGGCTTTGTCAAGGAGCATAGGACCGGCAGAGAAAAGAAAATGAGTCCTGCAGGTCCAAGCAATCAGTTTCCATCAAGCTTGTGTCCTGCAAGACTCATCTGTTTCGATGTTTGGAGGCCGTTTCCGGCTGTCTTGCGTGCGTGCTGAACTGTTCACACGCCGCTCTGTTGCACCACCTTTTCCAAGGGTGGAATGTGATTGTACCGGAGATTGAAAAAGTTGTCAAGGGAAAATAGATTTTATATTTTGTGTGGCAATATGGTCTGAAATGGAAACAGATTCTATATAAGAAAGTTTTTAGACCCTCAACTAGCGAGTAGCTCTAAAGAAGCTGCATCACTTGAAAAATAGAGGTCTTTATAGTAAAATCTCTCATTGAGATTATCTACTGTTTTTGCGGTGAGATGCTAATGGTTTTGCATTTAAATATTGTTGTATTAAAGGAGATCTGGGTTCAGTATTTGAACAAGATTTCCATGTGTTATAGAACCATATTGTTACCTGTTTGGCTCTTCGGATTGTTGTATTAATAAGGGCTGACCGGCAAAGAAGGAGTTCAAATGTTAGCTTTATACCTATCCGTCATTGAAGACAACGAACATCGCTGTATATTCGAGGACGTTTATCGAAGCTATCGGAAGCAGATGTTCTTTTTGGCGCGGTCTATTGTGGGGAACGATTCTGATGCAGAAGATGTCGTGCATGACGTTTTTTTGAGCATCGCAAAAAAGCATATGTCAAAAATAAGTAAGTTCAAATCAAAATCTGATATAAGGAATTACCTCTTGAAAGCCACAAAGAACACGTCACTCAATTATATCCGTCAGAAAACCCGTAACCGTATTTCCTGGGACGAAGTCAACGAGAATGAATTGATCGGTGTATCTGATTTATCGGAAGAGACCTTTATCGATAATATTTGCAATAGAATGGAGTATGATAAGGTTGTAGAGGCCGTATTGTCATTGGACGAAATATATAGGGATGTTTTATACTATCACTTTGTTATGGAGTTATCTACATCAGAAGTGGCATCGCTCTTAGAGCGTAAGGTAAATACAGTAAAGCAGCAGTTGATAAGAGGCAGGAAACTCCTCTTAATGACTCTTTCCAAAGGAGCCGATCAGAATGACAAAGGATGAACTGAAACAAGCCTTCCGCGAGGCCGCTTCACATGAGTTTGCTGGGATCCCTATGAGTGAAAATGAGGTCTCATATGAGTTTTCGGATAGATTCAATCGTAAAATGTCGAAGGTTATAAGGGCAGAAAGAAGCAAGATTTGGCGTGCTACCAATACAACGGCCAAGAGAGTAGCGGTTGCAGTTATTGCGATTATGCTCCTTGCCCTGACCGCTTGTAGTATCCCGTCCGTGCGCGCAGCCGTTGTAAGCTTTATTACCGAAACATTTGATAACTGCGTACATTTCTTTACCAGAGATTTGGGCGCAAACAGCATTACTCGGCGTTATCAGTTGCAGGATCTTCCTGAGGGGTTTACGGAGCATTTCAGAGATGAAAGCGACGCTGCTGTTTCCATATTTTACAAGCGTGATAATGGAGAAACGCTTTGCTTCACGCAAAGCGCAGCCGATAGTTTTGATGCCAGCATAGACAATGAATTTGGCGAACTGACCATGCTTTCCCATCAAGACATAGATGTCTACTTGTATGAGACAGCAGGCTGCCTTCATGCAATGTGGCTTTATGATGGTTATGCCTTTGAGCTAACTTATTACGGCGATTGTAGCCGGGACGATGTGCTTAAATTAATAGAAGCGCTTGAATAAAGCGCATAAATCGAAGGCGCACCCGTTTGCATTTTTATGCAGACGGGTGCGCCTCATTTTTACCAGATACCAAGTATGATGAATTAATTAATATTTTTTATTTAAAACACAAGTTATAGTGTCCGGAGAACCACCCGATCCATAAATCGTATAGACTACGGTAATTCGGTATGTCCCGGTTGATGTCAGTTGGAATGTGTGGTTACCAGCATATAAATAGTCATAAACCACATCATGCCATTCGTTGTTTGGCTGATCTATATTGACTCGGATCCAGAATAAACCCAAAATCTTCTTCTCAATATACGTTTTTATTTCGCCTCGAGTTGTTGTTCCCGGCAGGCCCTGATACCGATTGCTTACTGTAAGTAACCCTGAATTGGAAACGGAAGCCGAGCTGTTTGCCGATACAGTGTTATGATATTGAAGATTATCACCGATATTACTTTCGGCGGCAACAGGAACCACAAGCATTGACAGAACAACAGCGACAAAAAGAAATGACAAGATTTTTTTCACCATTTTATCCTCCGTTTGTATAGACTAAAACATATATTTTTATATACTCTTTCGCCCGCAGGGCTCTATGCATCGAGCCTACCGTCTCGCATTTTTAAAACCACATCCGCCTCGCCCGCTGTGTTGTGATCGTGTGTCACGATCACAACACAGCAGTTCTCCTCATGCGCGAGGCGTTTTAGTATTTCGACGATATTCTTTCCGTTTTCACTATCCAAGTTCCCGGTTGGCTCGTCGGCGAGGATGATTTTGCTTCCTGAAGCCAGCGCCCTCGCGATCGCCACCCGCTGCTGTTCGCCGCCAGAGAGCATATTGGGAAGGCGGTTAAATTGCCCCTCCTTGAGTCCAACCGTAAGCAATTTTTCACGGGCCACCGCATCCGCCTCCTTTTTTGGCATTTCCCGCATATACAGCGGATAGGCGGCGTTTTCCAGCACGGTCAAATGCTGAAACAGGTTGAAGTTCTGATAGATTACCGAGGTGCTTTCCCGCCGGTAGCGGTCCCGGTCCATGGCGGCAGTAGACGCGCCTTCCCATTCTATACTACCGCACTCCGGAACATCCAGGCCCGCCAGCAGTGAAAGAAACGTGGTCTTTCCAGAGCCGGAAGCACCGGTAACGGCGTACATTTTTCCGGGTTCAAACCATGCGCTGACGCCGTTCAGCGCATGGACCGTCTGAAATTGATTGTGATAGCTGTAGGACACATTCTTCACAAGCAGGCTTCCCATATCCTATTCCTCCGTTTTCATGAGCTTCATAACATTGATACGGGTAATGCGGCTTACTGACAGCGACGTTCCGATCAAAAATGTGGCCATCCCACAAACACCGTACAGCAGCATATGCCAAGTGACCATCCCACTGGCCCCGATTCCGAAAAGAGTGCCGAGTGCACCACCTGCGAGCGCAAGGGCGAAATGCTCATAGAAAGTAAGGCTGAATATTCTCCCTCGCGTCATTCCGAGACAGCGCATCACGGCATACTCCCGCATACGACCTTGCGTGGAGAGAAACGAGGCAAAGAATCCAATGGCGCCCCCGAACACAAGCATTACGGGGAAGATCAGTCGGAGCATGCGGATGTTGCCCTTGATCTCCCCCAAGGAGCTCTGAAATATCTCGTCATTTATCCTGACTCCATATGCTGGGCGCGAGGTGGATTTGTCATTGATATCCGGCTTGGCGAAAATTCCGTAGAGTGATTCCTTCGCCTCGTCAAGGCGGCGTGCATCCTTGATGTCGAAGGAGCAAGAGTCCACCGAGATCATATAGCTGATTCCGTCACGTAAGCCTAATGTGTAAAACGGACAGTAAAAGCATCGCTCCTGTCCTGTATGCGTCCCTATGATTCTTAACTTCACAGCAAAGCTCCCTGTTGAAATCTCAAGATAATCACCATCCCGAGCATACCCCTGCGGAACCACGCACACCTCTTGGCCACTCAAAAACACGGAATCGTCCCATCCGTCAAATAGTGTCATGCTTCCGCCGCTGGCTACAGTCAGGGAATGATCCGAATCCGGGGTAAGGATACAGACCATGGTAAAGTCCTGAGGCGAGGTCAGCTTGACACGGGCCATTGCGCGTACATTTTTTACGTATTCGTCCTGATAGTAACCCTGATCGTGCTTATACCCCAGCATCATGTCCACAAATCCCGACGGCATACGCAAATTGTCCTGATTTAACCCTTCCGCGTTAGTCATTACACAGGAAATCACCGTATTGTCGAAGGTTTTCTCCAACGCCATTATCTGTTTTTGGATCAATGTACATAGGGCAGTTGCGGTTGCAGTCTCAAGCAACGCGATGCAAAGAAGCAGGATCGTCCAGCGTTTCCGCCGCATCATAGCGGAGAACGTTACCTTCCACATACTCATATCGGTTTCCTCTTCTTTCCCGTTTGCATCAGAGGCAGATGGGAGAGTGTCCTTGCGCACAGCAGCGACGGCAGCATAAGTAGCAAAAATACTACGACAGCGCAGCAGACGATCACAACAGGATCAGGTGACAGTGCGTGGAAAAGGGTTTTCTCAGTTATCCTTGTGAACAGCACGGCGGCAAACCCGGCACCGAAAACGGCACCCGCTCCATCCGGCAGCAGCAACGCGCTGAAAGCCTGACGACGCACCAAGTTTCTGTCTATACCGAGTAAGCGCATGGTTTTTGCCGTTGGACTAAAACGCCGCACAGAGAGGAAATGCGAGAGAGCTGCCGTAAAAACCAGCGCAGCAATTCCGATCAACAGGAGTTTTTGCCCAATTTGGATCATCGCGTCCAAACTAATCTCGGCTGCGCTGAAGTTCTGATCGAAGTACACATACGCGTCTCCTTGACCCGCCTGCTCCATGTACGCCTGAAACCGTTCATGCGTTCCGTTTTCCAGTATCAGGGAGCATAGCAACGAGCAGTTTGCTATTTCTCTAAATTGATCGCTTCCCGGAACAGAGCGCTTGGGGATTAAAATCGTATCCGCACAGAACAGCTGTGTGCCTTCTGAAAACTCCGGCGCGGAATAGATGCCGACGATCTCATATTCCCCGGTAATATTCATGCGGTTTTCGGGCAGACAGGGACCTCGGGGAATGGTGTCGCTGTTGAAGAATCCAACATCATAGAAGTCCAGCGAGAGCTTATCCCCGATCTGATAGCCGTTGTATTGTGCGTAGGCTGCGCTGATCATGCAGACCTTATTGCCGTTAGTATATTCCTCTGCCAGGAAGAAGCGCCCGTCCAGCAATCCGGCAGTTCCTGAGTTGAAGGCATACATACTTTGCACATTGTCAGAGAGAATTACCGTAGCGCTGCTTTGGTTGACCTCACACATTGGAAGGATTTCTTCCCGCCAGATTTGCCCTTCATCCGTTGCAAGATACTCTTCCCACGAACCGCTGTACTCTGCCCAACGGGGGAGCATATCTTGATTCGGGTACAGATAAGGCATGCCGTCACTCATGGAGCCGCGCTTTACCTGCAGAGCCTTATCATAATAATCGTTCATCTCGCTGATGTCGGAAATGTATAAGCTGCTTTCGTTGTTATACGTATATGGTCTCGTATCGTCCAGAAAGGAAAGAGCCCGTCCACCTCTCAGATATCTTCCCCGAATCAGCTCCTTAGGGCTTTGAATTTCGATCACCTCATAATCGGAGTAGAATCCGTAAACCAGATAGGTTTTCCCCTCTTGAAACGGTATTTCTCCCTCAGGAGTAAACAGGCATTCTACAATATCAATGGTTGCCGGGACAGGTACAGAGGCTTTTTCATACGCATAGGGATCCTCCAGATAGACATCCGAGAAAAAATCCCCGGAGATAAGTGCGGTGTCATCATAAAGATTTGGGTAGCTGTCCGCGAGGGATAGGACGTCCAGGATTTCCGCTCCAACATGATAATGCGCAATGGGATTTCCCATAAGATCCGTCCATATCGCATCGTCATTAGCTCTGACGGATTTGCACTTGACGGCCAAGACAGCCATGTTATAGCATGGCTGGTCGAAAATTTTATCGTAGTTCATCAGATCCTGAAAGCCGGATGTGATTGCCTTGCTCCCTTTGACCTCCGCACCGAGGAGATAACGATAGTCGGCAGACTGAACAAAGCCGCTTTTTAAAGCCAATTCATGTGCAACAAAAGGATTATAAGCTCTTTCTACATAGGCGCCATCCTCTCGCTCCTCTACCGTGGGCATTCTATAGTCGGGAAAAACGGCGATGGTAACGTAATTGTCAGAAATGTCGGAGGCTTGCTTGTGAGCTCTGACCAGCATGGCCGTCCCGATCACAGTCAAAGACACCGCCAGCAGTAAAAGCAGGAAAAGCAACACGGGAAACAGCGGTTTTCTTCTATATAGAGCAAAGAATGTGTTCATCATTTTACTCCCATATCTTTATAGGGGCTCCCAATGCGGGGCACCCTTCTCTTGGGTGCCCCGCTGGATGTTCAAAGTTTTAACGTGAAGGCACGGACATCCGCAGGTATGAAAACCTGCCGGGCATTTTTGCGCTTAGACGTTTGACAGCCACCACAAAGTAAGAAGTGATGAGGCGGATGCCCTACCTAAAAAGTTAACAGTTAAACCGGAAGATTCGGACAAGATCCAGTGTGGGGACCTGCAGAGCACTTAACACGAACAACGAACCGGTGTCCACAGTCTGTGCATTCATACACATGTGTCTGCCATGTACCATCGCAGGATGCAGAAAAAATCACTTTGTGATGTGTGGCACGAGTGGAATACGGACCAGGGGTATACCAAGTAACGTTCTGCCCGCAAATCTCACAGATACCTTCGTTGCGATACCTGTATACATGATAGGTTGCGTCGTAGTATGCCCATCCATCACGTTCTGTGATTATACTCGATGACAGCACATTATGCTGATGGCCATTGGTGCCATTAGCATGCACCTCGCTTTCTGCGGCCAAACCTTGAGTAGGAATCATAACAACGAGCAGTAACACAACACACAACAGGGAGAAGAACTTTTTCATATCTATAACCTCCTCATATCTTTTTTTGCCGCGGATCAAATTGCGACCAATTTCCCACATAAATACCTCCTTTACTTATACAACAAATATGAGGCGCGGACAGGTGACAACTTTTTCAAATAATTTCGATAATTATGCCACCTTTTCAATTTGGCAAATAACATGTTATGTACCGCAGTGGCGGCAGAAACCAGTAAAAAAACCTGAACACTCCTAAGATGAACTTATTTTCCCTGCCAATGATCGAGAAGCCAGAAAACCCAATGTACGTTTCTGCATAATGCGCGAATTCTTTCCAGTAGCCACACTCACTCAATTGGTAAAAGAACAGAAAGATAATGACCTACTTACCACAACTGACTTCCCTTTTCCGCGCTTCCGTGGTATAGTAACACAACGAAACGGAGGCGATACCATGACGGGAGTGATCTACGCGCGCTATTCCTCTGACAGCCAGCGGGAGGAGTCCATTGACGGCCAGCTGCGGGAGTGCCGCGCCTTTGCGGAGAAGAATGACATCCAAATCGTCGACACCTACATTGACCGGGCCCTGTCGGCCAAGACTGATAACCGCCCGGAGTTTCAGCGGATGGTCAAGGACAGCGCTGGGAGAGCCTTTGAGGTGGTGCTGGTCTGGAAGCTGGACCGCTTTGCCCGAAACCGCTACGACTCCGCCCACTATAAATCCGTCCTTCGCCGGAACGGCGTGAAGGTGGTATCCGCCACGGAGACCATCTCCGAGGGGGCGGAGGGGATCCTTCTGGAGTCCCTGTTGGAGGGTATGGCGGAATACTATTCCGCCGAGCTGTCGGAGAAGGTGATGCGCGGTCAGACGGAGAACGCACTGAAGTGTAAGTACAACGGGGGAACCCTTCCCGTGGGGTACACCGTTGACGCCAATCACTTCTATCAGATCGACCCCGTCACAGCGCCTGTGGTGCTGGACGCCTTCAAGCACTACGCCGAGGGCGCCACCATGCGGGAGATCACCGACGAGATGAATCTGCGGGGCGTCCGAACCTTCCGCGGCGGAAAAATCAGCATCAACAGCGTGACCCGCATGCTCCACAACCGGAAGTATATCGGCGAATTCCAATACCGGGACATTGTCCGACCCAACGGCATACCTGCCATCGTGCCCAGAGAGCTATTTGAACGCGTGCAGGAGCGGATGGCCGCCAACAAGAAGGCCCCCGCCAAGCACAAGGCGGAGGACGAATACCTGCTGACCACCAAGCTCTTCTGCGGCAAGTGTAAGAGCTTCATGGTGGGAGAGAGCGGAAAGAACCACAACAATCTCTCGTATCGCTATTATAAATGCGCCAGCGTGAAGAACCACAAGGGCTGTGACAAGAAGTCCGTCCGGAAGGACTGGATCGAGAACGTGGTGCTGGGCATGATCCGACAGATCATTTTTGACGATGCGCTGATCGATCAAATTGCCGATACGGTGATGGAGTTGCAGGACCAGGAAAACACCATACTCCCACTGCTGCGCAGACAGTATGCTGAAACCCAGCGGGGTATAGACAACCTGCTCAACGCCATGCAGCAGGGCATCATCACCCCGTCCACCAAACAGCGCATGAAGGACCTGGAACAGCAGAAAAATGATCTATCGGTGCAGATCATGAGGGAGGAAATGGCCCACCCCGCGCTTACCAAGGACCAGATTGTGTTCTGGCTCCAACGGTTCCGCAAGCTGGATACCAAAAAGCTGGAGCACTGCCGCCGTCTGATCGACACATTCGTCAACGCCCTGTATCTCTATGATGACAGGATGGTTTTTGTATTCAACTACAAGGACGGAGCGAAGACAGTGACCTTTGCCGAGATCGAAGCGTCCGGTATCGGTTCGGATTTGAACGCACTCGTTGCACCAAAAGAGACGGCCACCCACAGGGTGGCCGTCTCTTTTGGCGTTAGCAACAGGACGAGAAACGAGCTCCAAAGGCGACAAGCGTCAGCGCCGGCGGCGTTGGGAGCAACATGCCGGTGGCATGTTGCGTTAGCGAGAGGAGAGTCCTGTACCGCGCACCAAAACACAGGGCACCCATAGGGGTGCCCTGTGTTTTGGTATATGGAGCACGATGCGGCTGACACGACTTACTCCTGAAAATTCCGCACGGCGATGCCCGCCGCCTCGAACTCCCAGCGGATGCGCGCCACAAAGGCCAGGGCCCGGGGGCTGTCGCCGTGGACGCAGAGGGTGTCGCCCCGGATGGGCACGTCCTTGCCGGTGACGGTGGTGACCACGCCCTCCTTGACCATGCGGAGGCAGCGCTTTACCGCCAGATTCTCGTCGGTGATCATGGCGCCCGGCTGGCTCCGGGGCACCAGGGACAGATCGTCCCGATAGGCCCGGTCGGCGAAGATCTCCCAGGCCACGTCCATACCCATCTCCGCCGCCACGCGGCCCAGCGCCGACCCGGCTCCGGCGTAGAGCCGCAGGGCGGGATCGACCTCCTGCACCGCCTGACACACGGCCCGGGCCGCCGCCGCGTCGTGCTGGCAGAGGTTATAGAGGGCGCCGTGGGGCTTCACGTGCTGCAGGCGCAGGCCGCGCCCGGTAGCCATGGCCCACAGGGCGCCCAGCTGATAGCGCACGCAGCACTTGATCTCGTTTTCCGACAGGGCCATGGCACGGCGGCCGAAGCCCTGGAGATCGGGATAGCCGGGGTGGGCCCCCACAGCCACGCAGCACTCCCCGGCCAGACGCACCACCCGGTCCATCACCACCGGGTCCCCGGCGTGGAAGCCGCAGGCCACATTGACGGAGGTGACGCGGCGGATGATCTCCTCGTCGTTTCCGATCCGGTAGGCGCCGAAGCTCTCGCCCAGGTCGCTGTTCAAATCGATCTGATACACGGTGTTTCCTCCTTATTTCATCCGTTGGATGCGCACGTCGTAGGGCGTGCCGTTGACGGTGACGCGGTATGTCTTCTCGGGACAGGCCGGGGCCGCCACGGCGCGCTCCAGGTCCCGGAGCTCCTGCTCCGCACGGCCCAGGGCCTCGTGGGCCTCCGCCAGGCTGACGGAGCGGAAGCGCAGGATATCCCCCGCCTTGCACTGTCCTACCAGCGGCAGGTCGGCGGAGATGACGGCGGCGATCTTCGTGTAGCCGCCCACGGTCTGCCGGTCCGCCATCATAATAATGGGCCGGCCGGAGGTGGGCACCTGGACGGCGCCGGTGACCATGCCGTCGGAGAGGATATTGCCGTCCTCCCGGTGGCGGATCACGGGGCCCTCCAGCCGGTAACCCATGCGGCTGAAATCGTTGCTGACGGTATAGGGCTGGGTGAGAAAGGTGTCCAGCCCCTCCGCCGTGAACGCGTCCTCCTGGGGGCCCAGGATGACCCGGACGGTCACGCGGCCGCCGTAAGGGGGCGGCGGGGCGGCCCTTCGCGCCGGCAGATTTTGCGGCAGCGGCGCCGGACGGACGGCCAGGGTATCCCCCGGGGCCAGCTTCCGCCCCTCATAGCCGCCAATCCGGCTCTGCAGCGCGGTGGACCGGCTGCCCATGACGGTGGGGACGTCCAGTCCGCCGCAGAAGGCGATGTAGGTCCGGCAGCCGGACCGGGCCGGGCCCATGGTGAGCCGGTCGCCGGCGTAGACCGCCACGGCCCGCCAGGTAGGACAGGGGACGCCGTTCAGCGCCGCGCCCATGTCCGCGCCGGTGAGGGCGATGACGCCGTCGCCGTCGAAGACCAGGGTGGGGCCCAGGATGGTGGCCTCCAGCGCGCCCTCGCAGCGGCGGTTGCCCGCCAGGATATTGGCGATCTGAAAGGCATGCCGGTCCATGGGACCGGAGGGGGAGACCCCGAAGCGTTCGTAACCGTACCTGCCGCCGTCCTGCACGGTGGTCAGCAGGCCGGGGCTTTCCACCAGGAAGTTCATCGGCCGGACCCCCTCTCATAGCGGCGGCACCGGTATTCGCCCAGCTCCGCCTGCCGCCGGATCTCCCGGAAGCGGGACAGGTCGATGGGAACGTGGCGGATCCAGTCCCCCGCTTTCAGCAGGAAGGGGTTTTCCCTGCGGTAATCACAGACCAGGATGGGGGTGGTGCCGATGACGTTCCAGCCGGTGGGCATCTCGAAGGGGATGATGTCGCTCATGTCCCGCTGGACGCCTACACTCCCGCCGGGGACCTTCAGCCGCGGCGTCTCCCGCCGCCGGATGGAGAAGGGCTTTTCCGCCCGGGCGGCATAGGGGTGGCCGGGGGCGAAGCCCAGCATGTAGACGTAGTGGTCGCTGCCGCTGTGGATGCGGATGATCTCCTCCGGCGCTTTGTCCTCCGCCCGGGCCACGTCCTCCAGGTCCGGGCCGTACTCCCCGCCGTAGAGGACGGGGATCTCCACCACCGTGCCGCTGATTGAGGCCGCGGGAGGAAGATCGCCGGCTGCCAGGGAGACGGTCCGGGCCAGCTCGTCCGGGTCGATGCGGAGGGGGTCGTAGTGGATCAGCAGGGCGCGATAGGTGGGGACCAACTCGCCCAAGCCGGGGATCTCCCGGGACAGAAGCTGGTCCTGCAGGGCGGTGACCTTTTGGCTGACCGCCCGGCTGACCTGGTTTTCAAATTCTACCGTCAGGGCCCGGTCGCCCACGGGTCGAATAGTAAAATCGTTCATGACAGGCTCCTTGCGCGGCGGACCCGCCGGTCCGCTCCTTGTAGCCCCATTATACCGTCCCCGGCGACGAGGGGCAAGAAAAAGCGGCGTTTTTCGGGCTAAATAGTTTACGGTTTGGTCACAGTTGGGTACTTGCATTCCCGAAAAGGCCGTGTTATGATGCACCCGAAGAGGGAGTGGAAACCATGCGGAGCAAAGGAGGGCATACGATGATCAAAAAGCGCGAAGTCGCCACTGTGCTGGCCCTGCTGGGTGCCGTGTGCGCCCTGTGCGTGCGGGAGATGAAGAAGGCCGGAGAGCGGCTGGAGAACGATCGCCCGCCCAGACCCCCGGTGAACCAAGAGCCGGACCTCGAGGACGAGGAACCGCTCTTTGCGGACGAGCCGGAGGAACAAGAGGACCGGTAACAGAAAAAAGAGGGAGAGGCAGTCGGGCCCGTCTCCGCAAGGAAGGTGCCTCGGGGTTTTTATTTGCGCCCCTTCTCCACCTCATCCGCCCTCGCTTCGCTCGGCCACCTTCCCCTCAGGGGGAAGGCTTGAGGAGCGTGACAACTAAGGGCTTCCCCTTGAGGGGAAGCTGTCAGCCGTAAGGCTGACTGATGAGGTGTCTAAAAAAGCCGCATTGCCGTTCTTCTCGGATTTGCGGGAAAGAAGTGCACAGAAATGATATTTTGAGCCAAGTAACAACTATCTAAAAGGAAATGAAGCAGGCGTGACCGCAGCGGCCACGCCTGTTTTGTTGCTCTGTTCTGGATTTTGGGGTGCAAAATCCGATGCTCGTTATAACTGTGGACGATGGAAAGCTTTGTTGAGAGAATAGCTGTTGAGGGGACGAAGCCAAGCTTAATTAATCACTACTCATTTTATCTATCGAAGTGTCGGAGATGAATTCAATGGCGCCGCCCGTACTGTCCATCTTGCTGATCATGTAAATTGCCGCATACTTGTCTGCATTTTCAAACCACACCTCGACCTTATTCTTTCGAACGCTGATGTTGTATCCCTTCACACCCAGCAAGGAGAGAAATGTGCGCTTTCCGTCCAACTTGTCATACAGCTCCGAAAGATAACGATAGGAATGATCGCACGCATAAAAATCAACGACCGTATCTCCTGTATGGGGCAGCACGGTTTCCATGTTCCGCTGGGAGACGTCTGTTAACCCAACCATGATCTTGTTTTCATCAAAATCATAGTAGCAGCTGCCGTACCATGCATAGTTCTGCGCAGAAAGCGCATTGTGGATGTCGTTTGCCTGATTAAGACGCTCCGCCTGCTCAGGGGAAACCATAGCGGCCTCTGAAGCAAAGTCTGCGGCAGGATACACGGGAATACGATTGCTGGCCACGTATTGCTTCATGTAAGCGTGTATGCCGCCCAAAGCCCCAACGACCACAAGGCATAGGCAGGCTGCTGCGGCGACCCGCGTTAGCCAACCGGGTCTCTTTCGCGCTTTCTTTTCGAAAGCCGCCGCAGAAATGAGATCATCATCAATCGTATTCATTGCTGTTGCAATTCTCGGAGTGTTCATACCTCAATTCCCTCTTTCTTCAAATACTTGCGCAGCCTATTGCGGGAGTGGAACAGCATGGCCTTTACCTTGCTTTCGGTGAATGAATACCGTGCAGCAATGTCTCTGATGGAATCAAAAAACCAGTATCTCCGGAGGAAAACATTTCGGACATCTTCCTGCTCTCCCCGAAGAAAAGCACTGATTGCTTTGCTGATTTCTCCATCTTCAACAGCAGGGGAAATCCGACTGTCCGGCAGAATGTCCTCTAATTCAGATAACGACACAATTTCAAGTGCCGAGCGCTTTGCAGCTCTAAGCTGTTCTAATCTTTTCAGCGATAGAACGCGTGTGATTTTGCAGATAAATGCCATAAGATTGTTCGGATGAGTGGGCGGTATTTTGTTCCAAACCGTCAAATATGTATCGTTCACACACTCCTCTACATCCTCGCTGTTAAGCAGAAGGTTCTTTGCAATCCGATAACACAGCTTACCGTATTTTTCGGCTGTTTCTTTGATTGCACGTTCATCACGGAGAAAGAACAGCTCGATAATCTGTACGTCATCCACAGCATCTACCTCCTCCTGTTTATGCTAAAAGGCCTTTCACCCTATAGGTACGGTTTTATTTAGATTGGTTACACCAATAGTTTGTGTTTGTTCATCCGGTTTCTCTGTTCATTCGATTCAACAAGCCCTTATTTTTACTTTTTGTGATAGCAAATCCCCCTTTGTTGAAAAGAATATATCACCGCTGCCTGAAGTGGTCAATTGTCCTGCTCTGAAAAGGGAAAGGAGACACTTCCTTACGAAGTGTCTCCTTCGCCCCTCCCTCTTTTTTGCGGAGAATTATTTCTCAAACTCGGAGGCCACGTCCTGCAGCAGCTCCCGGATGGGCAAATGCTGGGGGCAGGCCTCCTCGCACTGGCCGCACTGGATGCAGTCGGAGGCCTTACCGGCGTCCTTGGTGGAGATCTCGTAGTAGAAGTCGGGATTCCAGCCCTGAAAGCGCTTCTTGTTGTTCATGCAGGAGAACAGCCGGGGGATGCGGATCGACATGGGGCAGCCGTCCGTGCAGTAGCTGCAGGCGGTGCAGGGGATCAGGTTCATGCTGTTGAAGATGGCGCAGACCTTGTCCACCGCGGCGCGCTCCGCCTCGTTGAGGGGTTGGAAGTCCGCCATGAAGCTGAGGTTGTCCCGCATCTGCTCCGGGGTGCTCATGCCGGAGAGGACCACCGCCATGTTGGGGAAGCCGGCGGCAAAGCGGATGGCGTAGCTGGCGTTGCTGCCGCCGCGGAGGTCGTCGAAGACCTTCTGGGCCTCGGCGGGCAGGTCGATGAGGTTGCCGCCCTTCACCGGCTCCATGACGATCACCGGCTTGCCGAACTTCTCGCAGACCTCGTAGACCTTCCGGCTCTCCACGGAGGGATCCTCGTAGTCGGCGTAGTTGAACTGGATCTGCACCACCTCGATCTGGGGGTAGTCGGCGAGGATCTGCTCGAGGACCTCCGCCTTGTCGTGGAAGGAGATGCCCACGTGGCGGATGAGCCCCTGCTCCTTCAGGGCGAAGGCCGTCTCATAGGCCCGGCAGGCCTTAAACTTGCCGTAGTTGGAGGCGCTCTGGGCGTGCATGAGATAGAAGTCAAAGTACTCCACACCGCAGGCGGAGAGCTGGCTGCGGAAGAAGGGCTCGACGTCCTCCTCCTTTTCGAAGTAGGGGGCGGTCAGCTTGTCGGTGAGGAGGAAGCGCTCCCGGGGATAGCGGGAGGTCAGGGCCTCCCGGAGAGCCGTCTCGCTCTTGCCGCCCAGATAGCCGTGGGCGGTGTCGAAGTAGTTGAAGCCGGCGTCCAGAAAGGCGTCCACCATCTCCTTGAACTGCTGGATGTCCACCTCTTTTTCCTGCATGGGCAGGCGCATGCAGCCGAAGCCGAAGTTGCCGTGGATTTCGGGGAAGAAATTGTTGGTCATCATAGGGGTTCCTCCGTTTTTGTGTTTTCCTGCTGATATTGTAAAAGAACGGCGGGGAAGAAGTCAACGAAAAAATAGGGAAAGGGATATTTCGTGTCTGCGGACACGGTAGAACCCTTTCGGATAACCGTAGGGGCGGGCGTCTCTGCCCGCCCGAAACAGCACACCCCCATCCCCTCCGTAGAGAAGGGCCTCTGTGCCCTCCCGATTAGGGAATTGTTCCGCGCTTCCGAGCGCGGGTGACTTTTGGCCGCGGCCCCAAAAGTCACCAAAAGGACCGCTTGAAACCCATGGTTTCAAGACTGACACCGTCGTGTCAGCCGCCGCCCGGTCATTTCATGCCCAGCCAGCGGGACACTTCCTCGAAACCGCCTCGCTGCATCCGCCATACCCCAAGGGCACTTGCGACCGCAGCCGCTCATGCTTCGCGGGCCGTCGCTGGCGCTGGCGGCGCTTCGGCGGTTTCCCTTTGCGCGTGGTGAGTTTTTACTCATCGGAGCCTTTTACCTCGCGATTTCGGAAGAGATTGCGATTTTTCTTGCAAATATGATCCATTTCCGTTCTCTTTTCGCTGCCGCCCCTTTCCTCAACGGTAGAAGTACAAGCTCCTACCGTTTTGAGCAGAGCGGTAGCGAAGCAAAGACACACAGAGGGATCATACTTGAAATGGCCACATGACGGCTTCAGTGATCGTGAGGTTCGCAATATCAACATGGTCAAGAGCATAGCGCGTAAGGAAATTTTTAGAAACGTAGTTTCTAAACGGCGTTTTTGGGTACTTTTGCCGCCGGGGGCAAAAGTACCTCGCGCCAGCCTTTGTCCGCGAGGAACGAGCGGCAACAAAGGCAAGTACCCTTGGGGTGTGTCCGCAGACACGAAATACTTCCTATCTCCGTTGAAGACACGTTTTCTCCGCGCCCGGAGGCACGGAACCATCCCCTAATCGCTTGCAAGCGCGAAACGATTCCCTCCCGCCTTCACAAACATACCGACCGTTCCACCAACGAAAAAATGCCGCCCCGGGTGGGGCGGCATTTTTCGCAGAAGGTTGGATTGCGGGAAACGGACTTACTCGACGCGCTTGGCGTTCAGCTCCCGGCTGATCTCCTCCACCTTGGCGTCGGTGAGGATGAAGCGCTTGCGGAACCACAGCAGGGCCACGAAGAGGCCGATGATGGGAATGATGGTCATGGTCATGCGGAGGCCTGCCTTGGAGGCGGCGGGCACGCCCAGGGACCAGTCCACCAGCTTGTCGGCCTCGGAGACTTCGGTGCCGGCCTGGAGGTGGTTGATGCTCAGACAGATGGAGGCCACCAGCGCGGCCACGCCGGAGGCCAGCTTCACCACGAAGGTCTGCATGGAGAAGATGACGGACTCGTCCCGGCGGCCGTTCTTCAGCTCGCCGTAGTCCACGGTGTTGGCCAGGAACACGGTGGTGATGACCGTCAGCATGCCGTTGGCGGCGAAGATGAAGAAGGCGGGGATGAACAGCAGGAACACGCTGGACATGTTGGTGAAGGCCAGGATCAGCAGCACGGCGTAGCCGATGATGGCCATGCCCAGGCAGATGTAGAAGATCTGCAGGCTGGAGAACTTCTTGCGCAGCAGGGGATAGAAAGCCATCATGGAGAGCACCTGGATGGCGCCGCCGAACATGTTGAAGAGGACGTAGGCGCCGTTCCAGCCGGTGGTGCCGAAGTCGTACTTGAAGAAGTAAATGACCAGGTTGGAGGTGATGTAGATGGCGCAGTTGATGAGGACGATGGTGACGGTGACGGTCATGGCCTGGTCGTTCTGGACCAGGGCCTTGAACATCTGGCCCACGGAGACGGTCTTCATCTCCGCGGTGGACTTCTCCTTGATGTTCACGCAGGTAAGGATGGTGAACAGGATGAAGAGAATCGCCACGATCATGGAAAACCACTTGAAGCCCACGATCTCGATGCCCTTGGCGCCCTGGCCGCCGAACATGCTGCCCAGGGCGGGAACCAGCATCATGGTGACGATGGTGATGATGGCGCTGCCCACGCCAGCGCTGGTACGGGCCAGGGTAGTCAGGTTCTCACGCTCCTTGCCGCCCTCGGTAAAGGCGGGGATCATGGACCAGTAGGGGATGTCCATCATGGTGTAGGTGACGCCCCAGAGGATGTAGGTGACGGCGGCGTAGGCGACGAGGCCCTTGGCGTCCATGGCGGGAGGCGCCGAGAACATCAGCACCAGCACCACGGCGTTGGTCAACGTGCCGATCAGCAGCCAGGGACGGAACTTGCCCCAGCGGGTCTTGGTCTTGGCCACCACAACGCCCATGATGGGGTCGTTGAAGGCGTCAAAGACGCGGGCGGCCATGAGGATCACGCCCATGGCGATGGCGCTGACACCCAGCAGATCCTGGAAGTAGTACAGGACGTAGCTGGCGGACAGCATGTAGACCATGTCCTTGCCCACCGCACCCAGGGCGTAGGACAGCTTGGCTTTGCCGGAAAGTTTCATAGCGGTTCTCTCTCCTTATGATTTATTTGTTCTGATTTTTCAACTCCATGGCAATCTGTACCACCTTGTAGGCGCCGTCGTAGATGCCCATGGACTTGTTGCGCACGATGTTGTCGCACATATCCCGCAGCGTCACGCCGTCCGTCAGGAACAGCTCCAGCATCTGCAGGGTGTGGGGGATGTCCCGGCACTCCAGGGTGCCGTCGCCGATCTCGGCGGAGTGGACGGCGCCCCACTGCTCATGTCCGCCGATGCGGCGGATGAACAGCTTGGGCACGGGGTAGAAGGCCAGCTCGCTGGGCTTGGTCACCAGCACGTCGCAGGAGCGCATCAAAAGGTTGGTGGCGTACACCGCCTGGAAGATGTTGGCGTGGTAGAAGGCGTGGACGCCGCTGACATCGCCGGTGAGAGCGCTCCCGGCAAAGGTCCGGGTCTCGGCCCAGTTGTCAAAGTGCTCGGTGGACAGTCCGGCCAGGGCGGGGATCTCCTTCACCAGCTGGTCCCATACGCTGCGGTAGTCGCCCACGTTCACGTACAGCGCGGCCTTGCCGGACTCGATCAGGGGCAGCAGATACTGGATGATGGCGGAGAAGATCTCCTTCTGGGCGCCGGCGCCGCCGATGGTCAGCAGGAAGCGCATGGGCTTGCCCTGCTCCTTCCGGGCCAGGCGCGCCGCGCAGTCGGACTCGATGTTCCGCACCAGCTCGTCGTCGATGTAGTGGCCCACGTAGCGGAGGCTGTTCTCCGGCATGGCCTGGAGGACCTCGTCGCCCCGCATGCCGTTGAGGATCCGGTAGCCCTGGTAGGCGTAGTGGGTCTGAACGGTGTGGACGCTGCCCTCCGCCAGGTGCAATGCCATGGGCCAGTTGTCGGGAATGGCGTTGACCACGTACTTCATGCCGGCGTGGATGGCGGCCTGGGCGGGCCAGACGTGGGTGCCCACCACGGGGATGTCCTTGGGGACCTCCTGGAACACGGGAGCCATCAGCTCGGCGTTCTTCTGGTCGGAGGAGTTGTAGCTGAGCTTGCGGAAGCCCTCGTAGTTCATGGGCTCCCAGACCACCTTGTTGAAGGCCTTGCTCTTCTGGGAGATGCGGGAGCCCAGGGAGTACAGGTCGTTCTGGGCGGAGATGACCTTGGTGCAGGTGGTGTCGCTGTAGGAGTTCAGGTCCATCCAATAGGGCTGGTAGCCCAGGGCGTGGGCGGCGGAGGCCATGGCCATGGAGATGCGGTAGTGGCCGAAGCCCATGCGGATGTTGCCCACGATGATGCCCTTCGACCTGTCAAAGGGGAAGTCGCCGGCGCCGGACTGGATGCGGATGTCCTGCACGCCAAGGAGATCCCCGATGTGGGGGTTGGCCAGCACTACGGCCGGATGAGGCGCGGCGGAATCGTCGCCGAATTTCTTCACGTACTTGGCCTTGGACGCCACGGCCTTCTTGTAGTCGGCGTCGGAAATGGCGTTGCCGAAGATGATTTTCGATTTGTCCTGCATATGTCCTCCTTATTCCCCGACGAAAACGTCGAATTTGATCTGCACCGGCTGGGCCTGGTCAAAGGTGAGGGTCAGCGTCGCCTGGCCCGCCTGGCCGGTGGTTTTCACGTAGGTGCCGCCGCAGCCGCCCCGCAGCTGCAGCAAGCGGGGACCGATGATCTGGATGGGCCCCTCCGCTGCCAGCTCCACCGCGCCGTTGAGGAAGGGGAGCCGGTTGCCGTTCTGATCCCGGGCGGTGACCCGGACGGCTGCCGCGTCGTAGGCGGCGCCCTCCCGGAGGTCGGTGTGGTCCGCCCGGGCGTCCAGCGCCACCTGGCGGACGGGGGCTTTCTCCACCGTTTTGACCACCTTGCCGTCCTTCACGGCCTCAAACCGGAAGGTGGGCACGGCGGCGCCCCAGTTGCCGATGTACTTGCCGTAGAGATCGTAGGCGTCCTGGAAGGTCATGTGGTACTTGGCCATGGCCACGCCGGCCTTGGCCATGATCTTGGGAGGCAGCTTGGCCCAGCCGTTGATGGCGCTGTAATTGAGGATCTCCTTCACCAGCTGGGCCTGCTTGGACGGCATGTTCTCCTCCTGCTCCAGCCGGGGGCCGATGAAGTCGCTGATGAGGATGGGGCCCCGCCGCAGGTTTTTATAGGGGCTGTCAGCGTGGGTGTACTCCCGCAGCAGCACGCCGTTGCGGTACATCCGGACGCTGTCGGCGTTGGTGAGGATGTAGATCTTGCCCATGTTGCTGGCGGGATGCTCGCCGATGTCCATGTTGGAACTGATCTCCAGCACCGGCACCTGGTCCTGCTCCACGGAGTAGACCGCCGCCGCCGGCTTGGGGTTGCGGTACATGTCCAGCACGCCGTGATAGCAGATCCGGTCGCCGCTGCCGAAGTCCTGGTGGGTGTTGTAGTCGAACATGCACCAGCCGAAAGCGCCGGCGATATCCTTCTCCCCCTCCACGGCGTCCCGGACGGCGGCGTGGCGCAGGGTGTGGGCCAGAAGATGTTCCTCGCTGTCGAACATCTTGGTGGGGAACATGTGGCCGTTGTACTCGCTGATGAGATAGGCCCTGTCGGACCGGTCGGTCACGTTCTTCCGGGGCTCGCAGCCGTCGTTGGTGCCGTCGTGAACGAAGTCGTTGTAGGTGTAAACGTCCTCCAGCAGGTTGCTCTTCTTGATGCAGCGAACGCCGCCGGTGGGACGGGTGGGGTCCAGCTGGCGGGCCAGCTCGTTGGTGCGGCGATAGAGCTCGTCGTCATCCTTGGACTCGTTGATCCGCACGCCCCAGAGGATGATGGAGGGGTGGTTGCGGTACTGCTCCACCATCTCCCGCACGTTGTCCAGCACCACGCTCTTCCAGGCGCCGTTGCCCAGGTGCTGCCACCCGGGGATCTCCGTGAACACCAGCAGGCCCAGCTCGTCGCACCGGTCGATGAAGTGCTGGGACTGGGGATAGTGGGAGGTGCGGACGGCGTTGAGTCCCAGCTCGTTTTTGAGGATATCCGCGTCCAGCCGCTGCAGGGACGCCGGCATGGCATAGCCCACGTAGGGATAGCTCTGGTGGCGGTTGAGGCCCCGCAGCTTGACCTTTTTGCCGTTGAGATAGAAGCCGTCGGGCTCAAACCGGGCCTCCCGGAAGCCGATGCGCACGGTGTGGGTGTCCAGCACCTCCTCCCCGGACAGGAGCTCCGTGACCAGGGTGTAGAGGGTGGGCCGATCCAGCTCCCAGGGCCGGACGGCAGGCGCCTCCAGCGTCACCGGGATGGAAGAGGCCAGGAGATTGAAGCCGCCGGCGGGGGTGGTGCCCGTCGCCACGGCGACACCGTTCAGCAGAAGGGTCTGGCGGATGGCGCAGTTGTCGGCGGAGAGCTCGGCGCAGTATACCTCGCTCTCCACCACGCCCCGCAACGCCGCCCCGGAGGCGGCGGGCAGGGAAGAGGTGATGCGGGGCTTGGCGAACACGTCCGCGATGTGGGTGGGCTCCTTCACGTCCAACCAGACCTCCCGGTAGAGACCGCCGTAGGTCATGTAGTCCACCACGAAGCCGAAGGGGGGCTGGTTCACCGTCTCCCGGCTGTCCAGCAGGATGAAGAGCCGGTGCTCGCCCGGGTCCACGGGACCCAGGTTCACCTGGAAGGCGGTGTAGCCGCTGCGGTGCTCGCACAGCACCGTGCCGTCCAGCCAGACCTCGGCGTAGTGGGCCGCGCCGCCCACCGTCAGGATCAGCCGCTTGCCCACCCACTCCTCGGGCACGGTCAGCACCCTTCGGTAGCCGCAGGTCATCTGGTAGACGGACTCGTCAAAGTAATCGTAGGGCGTTTCGGCGCAGGTGTGGGGCAGGCGCACGGCGGTGATATCCTCGCCGCCGCCCTGCAAAAACTCCCGGGAGACCTGGCGGGTGAATTCCCAGCCGTTATTGAGATCGATGTGTCTATTCATGGAGCTTTCCCTCCTCCTGTTCGGCAAATATGCCCCGCAGCAGAATGTCCACCACCTGGTCCAGAGCCTGCCTGTAGCTCAGACCGCTGCGGACCAGCACGTCGCTCTGGAAAAACTGCTCCAGAGTGGATTCCATCATCAGCTTGAAGATCGGAATTTCGAAGGGCCGCAGGGTCCCGTCGGCCATGCCCCGTTCCAGCAGAGTTACCGTGCTGCCCCAGCCGCTCTCCAGCCGCTGGGCCACCCGCTCGAAGACGGAGGGGTATTTCTCCTTCAGGTCGTGGAGCCGGCTCAGATCGATACTTTCGAACTTCTCCGTCAGCATGCCCAGCACCAGCCGCAGCTTTTCGGCATAGGGCAGAGCTTCGTCCTCCACAAGGCGGTCCTTGCTGTCCCGGATGAAGTCAAAGCAGTGATCCGCCATGGCCTCCATCAGCTTCTTTTTGTCGGGGAACACGGCGTAAATGGTTTTTTTGCTCATGCCCAGGCTGCGGGCCAGCTGATCCATGGTGAACTTCAGCCCGTGGGCGTTGAACAGCGGGATGGTGGCCTCCAGGATTCTGTGACGCAGCTGGTCATAGTTTGGTTGATTTCTCATCGATAATCACCGCCCTTTTGCCAGTTTTCATGCACAGCAATAGTATACCATCGAAGCGGTCCGAAGGCAAGAAACGATAATGACAAAAAAAGTTTCCCCCATATGGGCACAATGCAATAAGAAAAGCCCCCGCGCGGCGAAAAACGCCCGCGCGGGAGCTTTTTTGTTTATTCCGGCAGAGGCAGACCGTGCATGATGACCCGTCCGAAGCAGGTAAGGCTCCGGCCTCCGTCCGGGTGAAGCACCACGTCCATGTCGCTGCGGCGCCGGTTCAGGGAGAAGAGATACACCATGCCCAGGGGGTCCCGGTAGTACTGCTTGCACAGCATCTCCCCGTCCACACAGAAGATGCCCACGTCGCCGCTGGACAGGGGGTCGTGGTTCACGTAGACCACGGACCCGTCGGCGATCCAGGGGGCCATGGAGTCGCCCTGAATCCTTACCGCCAGCTCCGCGCCGGCCGGCACGTCGCCGGTGACGGTCAGCGGCTCGTAGTCCTCGCCGAACACCGGCGCGGCAAAGCCCGCCGCCGCCGGGGAGCGGTACAGGGGGATGACCCGGGGCTCCGCGAGCGCGGGACGGGGAGATTCCAGCTCCTCCTGCCACAGACCCAGGGAGTTGACCAGAGAGTGGACCGTCTGCCGTCCCGTCAGGGGCAGGCGGCGCAGCTTCTCCAGCAGCCGCTGCTCCTCCCCGGAGCAGACGAAGCCCCGGGTGTGAAAGCTGTCTTGATAGAGGTAGTTGGGGTCCACCTGCAGCGCGTCGAAGAGCTGCAGCAGCACGTCCTCCTTGGGGGCGCTGACCCCCGTCTCATAGTTGCCCACCGCCGAACGGGAGACACCCAGTCGATCCGCCAGCTCCGCCCGGGTGATGCCCAGCTCCTCCCGCCGCCGACGCAGCTGTTCGCCAAAACTCATTGTCACACCCTCCTTTTCCGGATTTCCGTTTCCAGTTTAACCCAAAAACTTGTAGATGTCAAGAGAAAATCACAAGAAACTTGTTAAATCATCCTTGACAAAACAAGATACTTGTGATACTGTAGACAAGCAAACAAGAAAACTGGCACGAGACGGCAAGGAAACCAAGAAGCCTGCCGCCTTGCGGCGGCAGGCTTCGGTATGAAGGGGAACGATCAATCCGTCAGATATGTCTGGAAGAAGACCTCCCGCTGGTCCGGCGGCACCAATCTGCCGCCGGTGGCCCAGGCGATGTGTACGGCGCTGTCCATAGGCAGGTTGTGCCGGGCAATATAGTCGGCCATCTCCGGCGAGCGGGCAGCGTCCACCACGCCCTGGAAGGCGGCGCAGGCACTGGGCTCGATGAAGAGGCCCTCGCTTCGCCGCAGAGAGCGCAGATAGTCATAGAGCCGGGCGTCGGCCACCGTCATCTCGCCGGAGAGAAGGGGCTCCATCACCCGTCCCACCAGGCCGGAGGGCCGGCCCACCGCCAGGCCGTCGGCGTGGGTGAGGCCGGTGAGGCCCACGTCCTGGACGCAGAGCCGGTTGTGGAGACCGGTGGCCAGGCCCAGCAGCATGCAGGGGGCCTGGGTTGGCTCCACGAAGAAGACGTGGACGTTGTCGCCGTACAGCTCCTTGAGGCCGAAGGTGATGCCGCCGGGTGCGCCGCCCACGCCGCAGGGGATATAGACCAGCAGCGGGTGATCGGCATCCACCGTGACGCGGTTGTCGGTGAGCTGCCGATGGAGGCGCTCCGCCGCCACGGCGTAGCCCAGGAACAGATCCAGCGAGTTCTCGTCGTCCACAAAGTAGCTCATGGGGTCGGCGTCGGATTCGGCCCGGCCCTGCTCCACAGCTTTGCCGTAGTCCCCGGCGTATTCCACCACCGTGACGCCGTGGGCGCGGAGATAGTCCTTCTTCCACGGCTTGGCGTCCGCCGACATGTGGACCACGGCCCGGAAGCCCAGGGCGGCGCTCATCATGCCGATGGACACCCCCAGGTTGCCGGTGGAGCCCACCTGCACCTTGTACCGGGCGAAGAAGTCCCGGGCCTGGGGTGCGGCCAGCTTCGTGTAGTCGTCGTCATAGCCGGACAGGAGGCCGGCGGCGAGGGCCAGGGCCTCGCTGTGCTTGAGGACCTCGTAGATGCCGCCCCGGGCCTTTACCGATCCGGCCACCGCCAGGTCGCTGTCCCGCTTCAAAAACAGCCGCCCGCCGCCCAGATCGGCGCCGTATTGCTCCGCCAGAAGCTCTTTCATCCGGGGGATCTCCGTCAGCTCCGACTCGATGATCCCGCCCCGGTCCTCCGTCTCTGGAAACAGCCGTCGGATCAGAGGGGCGAAGCGCCTCAGCCGCCCCGACGCGTCCGCGATATCGGCGGCGGTGACGTCCAGAGAGGGGGCGGCCTCCGCCCAGGGCCGCAGGCCCGGATTGATCCAGACCGTCTCCTTCGCCGCGGCGATCTTTTCCACCACAGGGTGCTCCGCAATGAGCTCTTTTACGTCCATGTCCGCGCCCTCCCGTCGGTTGCGTTTTCTTTATCATCTTTATCATACAGGAAACGGCCCGGGCCGTCAACGGCGTGGGCGGGAATAAAAAAAGCGCCCCGCCATTGGCGGGGCGCCGGTCAGGGATCAACCCTGGATCTGAATGGTTCTGCGCTCGGGGAGCTTTTTGGTGTCCTTCTTGGGGACGGACAGGCTCAGCACGCCGTTTTCAAACCTGGCGGTGATGTCCTCCTCAGTCAGCGCCTCGCCCACGTAGAAGCTGCGCTGCAGCTCGCCGGCATAGCGCTCCTGGCGGATGATCTTGCCCTTGTGGTCGGCCTTCTCACGGTCCAGCCCCTTGGCGGCGCTGACGGTCAGATAGCCGTTCTCCAGGCTCAACTGGATCTCGTCCTTCTGGAAGCCGGGCAGATCGATGTCCACCTCGTAGTGGTCCTCGTGTTCCTTTACGTCCGTCCGCATCTCCCGAGCGGCGTGTCTGCCGTACAGCTTGCGGTCGATGTCCTGGAGTTCACGGAAGGCGGGGAAACCGAACCAATCGTCAAACAGATTCTCTCCAAAAATACTCGGCAACATAAGTCATACCTCCTCTAGAAATGTACCTGTTTCTGTTACCTGAGCATGGGGGACGGAGGTTTTTGGGATCTCTGTTCCTATGTTCGATTGTTAGTATACCCCAAAATTTAGCACTGTCAAGGGGAGAGTGCTAAAATTTGATGAACGATCCGTGAACTTTCGTCGGATGATTTGTGAACTTTTCCGGCTGCTGTCTGGCGGGGAAAACGAAGCCGCTTCAAATGTCTTTTAAAGACCCAGTTCCTCATCCACCAGGATCACGTGGAACTCCTTGTGAACGCGCATGGGCCACTCCAGAATCACCGTGGCGTTGCACATGCGTCCGGACGTGCGGCAGTCGTAGCACTGACCCGTTTTGGCGCAGGGGGTGGGGAAGTTCTGCCGCCGGGCGTTGGCGGGGCAGGCGTCCCGCTTGATCCGGGCGATGGCGCTGTCGTAGTCGGGGCAGATCTTCTGCTTGCCCACGATCAGGATCACACAGGGCGGACCGTAGATCATGCCGGTCACCCGGTTGCCGGTGCCGTCGATCTGGACGATGCGTCCGTCCTCCAGCAGGGCGTTGGCGGAGGCCATGTAGACCTGGCAGCCGATGGCCAGGTTCCGCTCCTCCTTTTTGTGCTCGGCGTCCACGACCCAATGCCAGTGGACCTCATTGCCCCGGTCGGTCAGCGCCTCATAGAGACCCAGCTGCTGGACGGTCTTGCTGCCGCCGATGCCCACGGAGCGCTCCCCGATCAGGGACAGGGCCAGCTCTTTGGCCTGGGCGGCGTTCTCCGCCAGATGGGGGGTAAAGTGGCGGTCGGACAGGCTTTTCATCAGTTCTTCATACATGGGACGACACCTCCTTGCCGTTATCATACCGCGGGAAAGGGAGATTTGCAAGGAAAAACGGGGTGGGATGCAGGGGATGGTGGATTCTCTTCTCACTGCGCAAGCAGTCCACCGGACTGTTTGCTGCCGAAGCCGCCTTCGCTGCCGCTTGGCGCCTTCGGAGTTCGTTTCGAATCCACCATGCGCGCCAAAAGAAATACCGAGCCGAGCCAAAAGGCTCAACTCGGTATTTGGTGGGGGATGGTGGATTTACCCCTGCGGGGCATAAACTTCGACTCCACTGCCCCCACAGCAAAAAGGCGGCCCCGCCTGACGGCGGAACCGCTTTTTGGTGGGGGATGGTGGATTCGAACCACCGAAGGCATCGCCAGCAGATTTACAGTCTGTCCCCTTTGGCCACTCGGGAAATCCCCCATATATAGTTTCCTCAGGCAACATCACAAACCAGCGAAGCGTTTGTGATGTTGAGAGGAGGCGCGACGCAGTGAACGAGCCGTCGGGCCGGCACGGCGGCGAGCGATACGAAGTCCGCGCCGATGATGGAGCTGGTGGACGGATTCGAACCCCCGACCTGCTGATTACAAATCAGCTGCTCTGCCAGCTGAGCTACACCAGCGTTTGTCCAGCGCAAGAGATAATACCATGATTTCTATGCTTTGTCAACAAAAATATTTGATATAGCCACTGTTTTCAAGGAGGGAAGGGTAAGATGAAATTGTCGGAAATGGCCTGGTCGTACCGGGCCGAGGAGAGGGCGATCCAGGGGCGAATCAGGGCGCTGGAGGAGAGCTTGGAGGCGGAGGAGGACCCGGAGGAGATCGTCTGTCTGCGCCGGAGGATCCGGGATCTGCGTCCGCTGCGGCGGCAGTGCCGGGAACTGGCGGAGCTGACGGAGCACTACTATGAGAGGGGGTACTACCGAAGTGGGAAATACACCGTTTAATCCGCTGGACCGGGCCAGCCTGCAGATGTGGCAGCAGGGGGGAGAGGACAACCGGCGGCAGATCCAGAGACTGCTGACCAACCTGCCCCTGGCGGTGGAGCAGGAGCTGACTCCCCGGCAGCGGCAGATCCTGGACATGCGCTTCAATCGGGGAATGCGGGTATCGGATATCGCCAGGGAACTGGGGATCAGTAAATCGGCGGTGTCCCGCAGCCTTGCGCGAACAACGGATCGGCTGTTCCGGGCGCTGCGATACAGTTTATAAAATAAGGGTTGACTTTTGCGGACAAACACATATAATCTCCCTTGCAATTCCATTTGTTTTCGGAGAAAGGAGTTTCTCATGTATAATAAGGCACTGCACAACCGCTGGATCAAGGCCGTCCTCCTGCTGATGAGTTCGCTGCTGGCGGCCTGGTCGGTGAACACCTTCACCGTACCCCAACATCTGTACAGCGGCGGACTGCTTGGCGTCTGCCAGATTATCCGCACCGTGCTGGTCACCAAGCTGGGTATCTCCACCGGCACCACGGACATTGCCGGCATTCTGTATCTGGCGGCCAACGTTCCGCTGCTGATCCTGGCCTGGCGTGAACTGGGCCGCACATTTGTGTTCAAGCTGATCCTGTGTACGGTGAGCAACTCGCTGTTCATGACGATCATCCCCGTGCCGGAGGTCCCGGTGGTGGCCGACAGGCTCACCAGCTGCCTGGTGGCCGCGGTGGTCAACGGTATCGCCTACGGCATCATGCTCACCTGCGGCGGAAGCACCGGCGGCACGGACGTGCTGGGGCTGTATCTGTCCAAGAAGAAGGGCATCACCGTGGGGAAACTGGGCATCACCGTCAACATCTTCGTCTACGGCGCGTGTCTGTTCCTGTTTGACACCTCCACGGCCATCTACTCCGCCATCCAGTCCATGACCGGGTCCGTATTCGTGGACCGGATGCACCAGCAGAACATCACCGTTCAGGCTCTGATCGTCACGAAGGTGAAGGATGAATCGCTGCCCATTTGGATCATGGAGACCATCGGCCGCGGCGCCACCCGCTGGGACGGCGTGGGCTCCTACACCGGAGACGATGTGTGGGTCCTGTGCGTCTGCCTAAGCAAGTACGAGATCGAGACATTGCAGCAGACGGTGCACGAGATCGACCCCAACGCCTTCATTATGATTCAAGAGGGCGTGCACACCAGCGGCAACTTCGCGCGGCATTTGTCATAGCGGATTTCGCCGACGCGCTGCCTGTGGCAGATGAAGCGAGGCGAAATCGAGGAAGGCCCCCGGCTGTTGCGACCGAGGGGAGCAAGAGCCGGTTGGGCCGACGGTGAGCAAATCTCCTCTCACTGCGCAAACGTGCCACCGGCAGGCGCAACGGTGAGCAGCTCGCCCGACGGCTTCGCCGTCGGCACGCACGCGCCTCTAACATATCGGTCCGATCGGGCACAGCCCTCTCGACCCGCGAGGCTCTCCTCTCGCTAACGCGACATGCCACCGGCATGTCGCTCCCAAAGCCCGCGGCGCTGCCGCTTGCGGCCTTTGGAGCTCGTTTCGAGCCTCCTCTTCTGTTCCGCTCCAAAAAGAGACACCACCCGTATGGGTGGTGTCTCTTTTTGGAGCGGGCGACGAGGCTCGAACTCGCTACCTCGACCTTGGCAAGGTCGCGCTCTACCAGATGAGCTACGCCCGCAAAAGCAAGGATGATTATAACGCGGCGGTGCCGGTTTGTCAACCCTGCAGTTTTCGTTTTTTTAACTTTGCAGAAGGATCTCCACGATGCTGGCCTGGCCGTTATCGGGATAGAAATTCACCTGCCATGGGGTGACGGTCTCCCAGAGAGTGTCCTCCGGCAGGGACTCCCGCTGGACCTGCTCCACGGTGGCGCGGATCTCGTCGGGCTTCTGGTCAAAGTAGGCGGCCTGGATCACCAGCTCCGGGGCCTCCGCCTGGACGGCGGCTGTCAGCAGGTCGTACAGGGCGCTGATGCTGGTGACGTGGACCATGGCGCCCACCTGCTCGGCAGAGCGCCGGTAGCCGATGGTCAGGTTGACCACGCTGTAATTGTGGGCCGAGTCATCGATGGTATAGGTCAGATAGTCCACGGCGTAAGCGCCCAGCGGAGTCTCTTGCTGCACCTCGGCGCAGGCCTTCTCCATGGCCTCGGCGGCGGAGGGCATATCCCCGGAGGGATAGAGCCAGACGGTGCCGTCGGCGGAGCGGCCCGTTATCAGGGTCAACAGGCCGTTGACCAGATCCTGATACGCCTCCACCCGCAGCACAGACCCGTCCTCGCCGCCGAAATAGGTGGCGCTGTGGGGCTCGCTGGAGCTGTATTCCCGGTTGAGGAAGGAGCCGCAGCCGCTCAGCAGCAGCACAACTGACAGCAGCAGGGCGATGAGTCGCTTTTTCATGGAGGGGACCTCCTCTCTTACAGCAGCTCCAGCTGCTTTTCGTCGGCGTCCTCCGGCTTGACCAAGGCGCCGGCGGCGGGCAGGGAGCGGGAGCGGTAGCGGCTGCGGTTGACGATGCCGGTATCCTCCGCCCGGGCCACGCGCTCCAGGCGGTACTTGGGCTTGATGTTCATCACCGCCACGCCCTGGGTGGCCCTGGTGGCCTTGGGCAGCAGCAGCGACGTGTGGAACAGGAGGGCCCGGGGCTCGCTGGTGTAAAGGGCCAGCTCCCCGTCCTCCGGCATGTGGACGATGCCCACCAGCTCCGCCTTGTCGCTGTAGGCGCCGGTGAGGCGGCGGCGGTTGGAGGTGGTCTGATAGGACTCCACCGGCACCTTGGCGCATTTGCCGCCGGCGAAGAAGAACAGCAGGTGGCCCCGATAGTCGCCGGGCAGACACAGGAAGATCACGTTCTCCCCCTCGTCCATGCCCAGCTTGGCGGGCAGATAGTCGCCCAGGGCCGAGGCCTTGGTGTCGCCGAAGTCGGCGGCCCGGCACTTGTAGACCTGCTGGCGATCGGTGAAGAACATCAGCTCGGCGCCATTGGTGGACTCGAAGCTCTGGCGCAGGGCGTCGCCCTCCTTGAACTTCTGTTCGCCGGACATCCGCAGGGACAGGGGGGTGATCTTCTTGAAGTACCCCTCCCGGCTCAGGAACAGGTGCACGGGATAGTCCTCCACCTGCTCGGCCTCCTCGAACTCCTCCACCTCGTCGCTGTAGACGATCTCCGTGCGGCGGGGCTGGGCGTACTTCTTCCGGACGGCGGTGAGCTCGTCGATGATGATCCGGCGGATGCGGCTGGACTTGGCCAGGGTGTCCTCCAGGTCGGCGATCTCGTCCTGGAGGGCCTCGGTCTCCGCCACCCGCTTGAGGATGTACTCCTTGTTGATGTTGCGCAGCTTGATCTCCGCCACGAACTCGGCCTGTACCTGGTCGATGCCGAAGCCAATCATCAGGTTGGGTACCACCTCCGCCTCCTCCTCGGTCTGGCGGATGATGGCGATGGCCTTGTCGATATCCAGCAGGATCCGCTTCAGGCCCAGCAGCAGGTGCAGCTTTTCCCTCTTCTTGTTCAGCACGAAATAGACCCGCCGGCGGACGCAGTCGGTGCGCCAGGCGATCCACTCGTCCAGAATCTCCGACACGCCCATGACCCGGGGCATGCCGGCGATGAGGATGTTGAAATTGCAGCTGTAAGTGTCCTCCAGCGGGGTCAGCCTAAAGAGCTTGGCCATCAGCTTGTCGGGGTCCACGCCCCGCTTCAGCTCGATGGTCAGCTTGAGGCCGCTCAGGTCGGACTCGTCCCGCATGTCGTTGAGCTCCTTGATCTTACCGGCCTTCACCAGCTCGGCCACCTTGTCCAGAATGGCCTCGATGGAGGTGGAGTAGGGGATCTCGTAGATCTCGATGAGGTTATCCTTTTTGAGATAGCGGTACCGGGCCCGGAGACGGACGCCGCCCCGGCCGGTGGAGTAGAGCTGGAAGAGCTCCCGCTCATCCAGGATCAGCTGGCCGCCGGTGGGAAAATCCGGGGCCAGCAGGGTGCTCATCACGTCGTGGCCGGGATTTTTCAGCAGGGCGATGGTGGTGTCGCAGACCTCGCCCAGGTTGAAGCCGCAGATCTGGCTGGCCATACCCACGGCGATGCCCAGGTTGGAAGAGACCAGCACGTTGGGGAAGGTGGTGGGCAGCAGGGTGGGCTCGGTGGTGGAGTTGTCGTAGTTGGGCATGAAGTCCACGGCGTCGCTGTCCAGATCCCGGAATAGCTCGGCGCAGATGGGGGCGAGCTTCGCCTCGGTATAGCGGCTGGCGGCGTAGGCCATGTCACGGGAGTAGACCTTGCCGAAGTTGCCCTTGCTGTCCACAAAGGGGTGGAGCAGGGCTTCGTTGCCCCGGGAGAGACGCACCATGGTCTCGTAGATGGCGGCGTCGCCGTGGGGATTCAGGCGCATGGTCTGGCCCACGATGTTGGCGGACTTGGTGCGTCCGCCGTTCAAAAGGCCCATCTTATACATGGTGTACAGCAGCTTCCGGTGGGAGGGCTTGAAGCCGTCGATCTCCGGAATGGCCCGGCTGACGATGACGCTCATGGCGTAGGGCATGAAGTTGCTGTCCAGCGTCTCGGTGATGGGCTGATCCACCACGGCGCCCCGGAGCCCCATGACGTTGGGGTTGTCGGCGTGCCGGACGGTCAGCTCGTCGGTGTTTTTCTTCTTTGCCATAGGAACGGTGTCCTTTCTTGGGAGTTGGAGGAGGTCACGCCTCCCGGTGGAGGTAGAGCCGGGTCAGATCCGGCTCGCCGTCGCCCTGGGCCATGCACAGGAAGTCCCAGCCGTAGCGCTCGTAGAAGCCGGTGTGGTCCGTCACCAGATAGAGGGTGTCGACGCCCCGGGCCTTCATGTCGGCGCAGACGTGACGCAGCAGAGCGCCGGCGACGCCGCGGCAGCGGCACTCCGGCTCGGTGTAAACGGCACAGACGTTGGGGGCCAGGTCCTTCCGGTTGTGGAAGTCGTTTTCGATGACGCCCAGACCGCCGATGATCCGGCCGCCGGCCACGGCCACGTACCACTGGGGCACGGGGCCCGTGCGCGTCAGGCACGCGGCCATGCTCTCCTGATAGGCCTCCAGCGGGACGCCCCACTTTTCGTGGAACCAGCGGGCCGCCTGGTTCATCATGTCCGGGTGGTCCTGGAGGGATAAAATGATATAAGGGGTGCTTGTGGTCATGGGATGGGTCCTTTCTGTTGGGGTAGGGGGTTCACGCTTGCGAGCGGACAGGGGGATAGTTCCGCGCCCCGGCGCTGGGAACGTGTCTCCGACGGCAAGGGGGATAGTTTCGCATCTCCGGATGCGAGGTACTTTTGCCCGCAGCGGCAAAAGTACCCAAAAACGCCGTTTAGAAACTACGTTTCTAAAAACTTCCTTGCGCGCTGTAGCGGTGTGTTTTCGATGGTGCCTACCGCACGGTCACGGGAAACGTTTGGTGTTCGATTCAAATATGATCCACTGCATTTCTGTTTTCGCTATCGCTCCGCTGCGCTCTGCTCTCAACGGTAGAAGTAACTGCCCCTACATTTCAGAGTAGAGCGCAGCGGATGAGCGAGCCAAGACGCAGAGATGATACTACATTTCGGGCCGTTTGCAAAATTCATCGCCTCGCGGGGTGACAGCTCATACAACCTCCGCCTCGCGGGGCGCGCAGGAAGGTCTTGGAAACTGCGTTTCCAAGCGGCCCTTTTGGTGACTTTTGGGGCCGTGACCAAAAGTCACCCGCGCCAGCCTTTGTCCGCGAGGAACGAGCGGCAACAAAGGCAAGTACCCTTGGGGTACACCGGAGTGCAGAATACCCCCCTTTGCAGCGTCCAAGGGGATACGGAACGATTCCCTGATCGGGCGGGCAGAGACACCCGCCCCTACGGACATTCGAAAGGGTGCTCTCGTGCACCGGAGCGCGGAAAACTCCTTTGAGCTGGTGGCAAAAAGCCTCAGCTCACGTCGATCATGTCCATATACTTATAGCCGTTTTCGGCGATATAGTCCTTCCGGCCGGCCAGGTTGTCCCCCAGCAGCAGGTCGAAGACCCGGGCGGTCTCCTCCGCCTGGTCAGGCAGCACCCGGACCAGCCGGCGGGTGGCCGGGTTCATGGTGGTCAGCCACATCATCTCCGGGTCGTTCTCGCCCAGGCCCTTGCTGCGCTGGACGGTGACCTTCTTGCCCTCCAGCTCCTGCAGGATGTCGGCCTTCGCCTTCTCGGAGTAGGCAAACCAGGTCTTCTCCTTCCAGGTGATCTCAAAGAGGGGCGTCTCGGCGATGTAGACGTAGCCCTCGGCGATCAGGGTGGGGCAGAGGCGGTAGAGCATGGTGAGGATCAGCGTCCGGATCTGGAAGCCGTCCACGTCGCCGTCGGTGCAGATGACCACCTTGCTCCAGCGGAGGTTGTTGATGTTGAACTGGTTCAGATCCTTGACGGCCTTGCTCTGGACCTCCACGCCGCAGCCCAGGACCTTGATGAGGTCGGTGATGATCTCACTCTTGAAGATCCGGGGGTAGTCGGCCTTCAGGCAGTTGAGGATCTTGCCCCGGACGGGCATGAGCCCCTGAAACTCCGCGTCCCGGCTCTGCTTGCAGGCGCCAAGGGCGCTGTCGCCCTCCACGATGTAGATCTCCCGGCGGTCCACGTCCTTGGTGCGGCAGTCCACGAACTTCTGGACCCGATTGGCGATGTCGATTTTCTCGGTGAGCTTCTTCTTCTGGTTGATGCGGGTGCGCTCGGCGGTCTCCCGGCTGCGCTTGTTCACCAGCACCTGGGCGGCGATCTTCTCCGCCGCCTCCCGGTTCTCGATGAAGTAGACCTCCAGCTGGCTGCGGAGGAACTCCGACATGGCGTCCTGGATGAATTTGTTGGTGATGGCTTTCTTGGTCTGGTTTTCGTAGCTGGTCTGGGTGGAGAAGTTGTTGCTCACCAGCACCAGGCAGTCCTGCACGTCGGCAAAGGTGATCTTGGCCTCGGACTTGAGATACTTGTTGTTCTCCCGCAGGTACTTGTCAATGGCCGCCACGAAGGCCAGGCGGGTGGCCTTCTCCGGGGAGCCGCCGTGTTCGAGAAAGCTGGAGTTGTGATAGTGCTCGCACACCGCCACCCGGTTGGAAAAGCAGCAGGCCACGTTGAGCTTCACCTTGTATTCCGGCTTGTCGGCGCGGTCCCGGCCCCGGCGCTCCGCCTCCCAGCACACCGGCTCGGTGAGCGCGTCTGCGCCGGAGAGCTCGGCGATATAGTCCCGGATGCCGTTTTCGTAGAGGAAGTCCTCCGTCTGGAACTTGCCGGCGGAGGTTTCGCTGCGGAGACGGAAGGTGACGCCGGCATTGACCACAGCCTGGCGCTTCATCACGTCCCGATAGTACTCCACCGGGATGTCGATATCGGTGAACACCTCCAGGTCGGGCAGCCAGTGGATCGTGGTACCGGTGCGCTTTTTGTTGGCAGTCAGCTCGGACTTCTCCAGCTTGCCCACGATCTCGCCCCGCTCAAAATGCAGGCGGTACTCCATACCCTCCCGCCAGACGGTCACGTCCATATACCGGGAGGCGTACTGGGTGGCGCAGGAGCCCAGGCCGTTGAGACCCAGAGAGAACTCATAGTTCTCACTGTGGTCATTGTCGTACTTGCCGCCGGCGTACAGCTCGCAGAACACCAGCTCCCAGTTGTAGCGGCCCTCCTTCTCGTTCCAGTCCACGGGGCAGCCGCGGCCCTGGTCTTCCACCTGGATGGACTTGTCCAGGAACCGGGTGACGGTGATGAGCCGTCCGTGGCCGGTGCGGGCCTCGTCGATGGAGTTGGAGAGGATCTCAAACACCGCGTGCTCGCAGCCCTCCAGCCCGTCGGAGCCGAAGATGACGCCTGGCCGCTTCCGGACCCGGTCCGCGCCCTTCAGACTGGAGATGCTCTCGTTGTTGTAAGCGTTCTTCTTTGCCATATATCTCGTGGTTCCTTTCCGCCGGCCGGTGAAATAGTGCATATTCTACCAGATACATATTCTATATTATTTTTTCGATTCTGGCAAGTGTCCATCTGTCACGGTGCGCCGCCCTCTGACAAAAAGACCGCAAGCCATAAAAATAGTGACCGGTTTACGCAAAAAATAACAAAGGTTGCAACTGATTACAACCCTTGTTACCACGGAGTTTTTCACACTTTCCACTGGCTTTTCCACAACCGTTATGTCAACGTGGAAAGGGCTGAAAAACTACCGATAATATTTTTGTTTCCATAACAGATCGTGAGAAACGGGGGTTTTGCGATACACCTGTGGCGGACAAAAAAAGGACCGGCAGAGCCGGTCCCCTCCCGGCGTCGCCGACATTTTCGACGCCGGGAGGGGGCAAATGCAGAAACAGGGGACAGGTGTTTCTGCATTTGCGCAGATTTAACGTGAAGAGGGGACGCCCATCCCCTCTTCACAATCTCCCCATGCGCGGCGGGAAATTCTGCGTCTGATATGGCTGCCGTCGAAAAAAAGGACCGGCAGAGCCGGTCCCCTGGAGCATACAGGCTTTATTCGGCGACGATCAGGCCGTAGCCGCCGCTGTTGCGCTGGTAAACCACGCAGATCTTCTCGGTATCCTTGTTGCGGAAAACGTAGAAGTTGTGGTCCAGCAGGTTCATCTGCAAGATGGCCTCGTCGATGCTCATGGGCTCCACGACAAAGTTCTTGGTACGCACCACGTTGAACTCCACGTCCTCCGCCACGTCGAACTCGGCGGGAACGGTGGGAGTCAGGGCCTCGGCGCGAAGATTCTTGGCCAGACGGGTCTTGTTCTTGCGGATGCGGCGGTCGATAAAGCTGACGGCGGCGTCGATGGCGCCCCGCATATCTCCGTCGGGATCCTCCGTCTGGGCCCGGAACAGCGTTCCGTTGGCCGCGCGGATGGTCAACTCCACCACACAGCGGTTCTTCTTCTCCACGGCGAAGGTCACAAATGCATCCGCCTCCTGGGCAAAGAAGCGATCCAGCTTGCTGATCTTCTTCTCTGCGTATTCCTTGATGGAATCATTCAGGCCGATCTTCTTGCAGGTAAATGTGAACTTCATGGTGTTGGCTCCTTTCGTTTGGTCGATCCGGGCAAGGGTCGGGGAGGGGTATCCCCTTATCCTTGTTTAGATCATAACACAGTAGCGGGAAAAAGAAAAGGGGTCGGATGCGATTTGTGAAGAATGACAAAGTTTTGCGAAAAACGGCCGGCGGGGCACGCTTCGACAAAAGTAGTGCCGATGCGGCAAAACCTCCTATTTACAAGGCGCCTCCCGGGCGGTATCCTGTAATCGGAAGCTTTCCAATATCCCACCCGCTTGGGCCGCTCTGCCAGTCAGGGCGGCTCCTTTTTATGGGGAAAGGGGCATTGCGCCCTTGTCAATCCCGCCAAATGTGGTATACTGATAAAAAATCGAAACCCACCGCAAAAGGAGGGCGCTATGAAGAATATGACGATTCTGGAGCGCCGGTATCGGCGCAAGCATCTGGACTGCGTGCGGCACACCACCCTGGACCCCAAGGGGCCCGGCGTGGTGCGGATGCATCTGATCCCGCCCCGGTCCGAGGACCCGGAGCAGCCGTTCCTGCTGCTGCTCAACGGCGCCCAGCTGATTCCGGTGAATCTGAGCTGGGCCGTGCTGCTGGCCAACTTTATGGACCAGCTGGAGCCCTACGCCGGCCGGGAGATCGGCGAGGAGGACTGGCAGGCGCTGATGGACCGGGCCGTGTCCGTCACCCGGCGGACCTATCCCGGCACGAAGAAGGACACGCTCTCCGGCGACCTGAGCCTGATGCTGAACAGCCTGGTCAGCATCGCCCGGGGCGGCGAGCCGGCGGCCGAGGTGGCGGCGCTGAGCCTGGGGGAGTACGCCCCGCAGATGACGGCGCCCCACCGGATGGACCTGATGGTCAGCGCCATGACGAAAAACGGCGCCTGGCACTGCAACCAGAAGTGCCTCCACTGCTACGCCGCCGGACAGCCCATGGGGGAGACGCCGGAACTGACCACGGAACAGTGGAAGGACCTGCTGGGCAAGCTGCGGCAGGCCAACGTGCCCCAAGTGACCTTCACCGGCGGCGAGCCCACCCTCCGGCCGGACCTGGTGGAGCTGGTGGAGGCGGCCCAGTGGTTCGTCACCCGGCTGAACACCAACGGCCAGCTGCTGACGCCGGAGCTGTGCCGCGGCCTCTACGAGGCCAGTTTGGACAGCGTCCAGGTGACGCTGTACGCCGCCGATGCCGCCACCCACAACGCGCTGGTGGGCGCCGACGGGTTTGAGCGGACGGTGGAGGGCATCCGCAGCGCTGTGGCGGCGGGGCTGATCGTGTCCGTCAACACGCCGCTGTGCTCCCTGAACACCGACTACGCGGACACGCTGGCATTTGCCAGCTCCCTGGGCGTGCGGTACGCCACCTGCTCGGGGCTCATCCCCTCCGGCGCCGCCGAGGGGGAGGCCAGCCGCGCCACGGCTCTGACGCAGGAGGAATTGACCCACGTGCTGGAACGGGCCAGCAAGAAGGCCTACGAGCTGGGCATGGAGCTGGACTTCACCTCCCCCGGCTGGCTGGATGAGGCCACCCTGCGGAGCATGGACCTGACCCTGATCCCCAGCTGCGGGGCGTGCCTTTCCAACATGGCGGTGACGCCGGACGGCACCGTGGTGCCCTGCCAGAGCTGGTTGGGCGGCGTCACCCTGGGCAACCTGCTCACCGACCCCTGGGAGACCATCTGGAACGGCGAGAAGTGCCGGGAGATCCGCTGCGAGAGCGCCAAGATGGAGCAGATCTGCCAGCTTCGCCGGGGCAACAAGGGAGGGTGCTGACATGAAAAAGAGACTTTCCGCCCTGCTGGTGGCCCTGCTGGCGGCGCTGCTGCTCCTGCCGGCGACGGTCCGGACGGCCTGGGCCAAGGACTACGATGAGATCGTCAATTACGATATCACCGTCCAGCCCAACGTGGACGACGGCAGTCTCCAGTTCACCGTGGCCTTCGACTGGAAGGCGCTGGAGGAGCTGCCCTACGGCCAGGAGCTGAAGATCGGCGTGCCCAACGGCTCCATCCGGGACGTACAGATCCTCACCGACAACATCGAGAAGCTGGACTTCGACAACAGCTACATGTACGTCTATCTCACCCAGAAGTATAAGAGCGGCGAGACCTTCCGCTTCGCCTACTCCTGGGTCCAGGAGTATATGTACGCCCTGGGGAGCGACGGCTCCGTCGCCTATGAGTACACCCCCGGCTGGTTCGACGAGGCCAGGGTGGACCACATGACCGTCACCTGGCTGGCGCCGGCCGGCGTCAGCGGCGACGTGAGCTGGTACGCCGACGACGCCGCCCGCTGGACGGCGGCAGGCGGCGTGCTGGTGGGCACCGACCTGCCCCACGCTTCCCAGGTGCACTTGACCGCCGCCTATCCCACCTGGCCCACGGAGCTGAACTGGGAGAACAGCAGCGAGAACCTGCCCGATGACGACTGGAACTGGGGCGGCGGTGGCGGCGATTACGAGGACAACAGCGGCGAGATCCTGGCAATGTTGTTTCTGGTGATCGTGGTCGTGGTGGTGCTGGTGATCATCGTGGCCGCCAGCCGGGACGGCTATGCCGGCGGCTTCGGCACTCACTACGTGTACGTCAACCACCTGTGGTATCCCGCCGGGCCCAACGGCCAGCCCAAGCCCGGCAGCGTGGGTACGCCCCACAAGCCCAAGCCCCCGGTGACCCACCACAGCAGCGGCGGCAGCTTCGGCGGCGGCAAGCATGGCGGCGGCTTCGGCGGCAGCGGGTTCGGCGGCGGCAGCCACTGCGCTTGCGCCAGCAGCTGCGCCTGTGCCTGCGCCTGCGCCTGTGCCGGCGGCGGACGGGCCGGCTGCAGCGCCAAGAACCTCTACGGCGCCATCCACCTGGATGAGACGGTCAGCCGCAAGCTGGAGGAAGCGGGTCAATAAAGCGAGAAAAGCCCCTCTGCGGAAAGCAGAGGGGCTTCTTTTTGATTTTACAGGATAAATCCCCCGTCGGCGGTCAGCACCTGGCCGGTGATGAAGTCCGCCTCCTCCGAGGCCAGGAAGGCTACGGCGGCGGCGATATCCTCCGGGGTGCCCAGGCGGCCCAGGGGCGTCTCCTGCGCCAGCTGGGGCAGGACCTCCGGGGGCAGAGCGTCCAGCATATCGGTGCGGATGACGCCGGGGGCCACGCAGTTGACCCGGATATGGGTGGGAGCCAGCTCTGCGGCCAATGACCGGGTCAGGCCGATCAGGGCCGCCTTGGTGGCGGAATAGGTCACCTCGCAGCTGGCGCCTCGCAGGCCCCAGATGGAGGAGATGTTGACGATGCAGCCGGCGTGCTCATGGAGCATATGGGGCAGGACGGCCTGGATGGTGTGGAAGGCGCCGCCCACGTTGACGGAGAAGTACCGGTGCCACAGCTCGTCGGTGATGTCCTGGAACAGGGCCTGGCCGGCCACGCCGGCGTTGTTCACCAGCAGCGACACGGGGCCGAAGGTCGCCTCCACCCGGCGGACCATCTCGTCCACCTGGGCCCGGTCGGATACGTCCGCCTGCACCACCATACAGCGGCAGCCCTCGGCGGTCAACGCCGATGCCAGACTCTCGGCGCAGTCCTGCCGCACCCGGTAGTTGATGCACACGGCCCAGCCGCTGCGGGCCAGGCGCGCGGCGACGGCCCGGCCGATGCCCCGGGAGGACCCGGTGACGAGAGCGATCTTTTCCATAGCTGCTTCCTCCTGTGTGAAAAGAACAGGTGATCCGGCGCGGCCGGGTCACCTGCTGCGGTTTTCGGTTTATTTGCGGCGTCTGCCGCCCCGCTTGAGGGCCATGTGGCGGTTGAACTCCGACTGCTTGGAGTCGGACTGTGACATGAATTTCTTCAGCTTGTCCTCAAAGGACGGCTCCGCAGCCGCTGCCTGGACCGGAGCTGCCGCCTGAGGCGCCGCGGGGCGCTGGGGACGGGGCGGACGGCTGTTCTGGGCCGGGGAGGCCTGCTTCACGGAGAGGTTGATCCGCCCCTCCGGCGTGATGGCCAGAATCTTCACCGGGATCTCCTGTCCCTCCGTCAGAAAGTCATGCACGTCGCTGACGAAGGCGGAGGCCACCTCGGAGATATGTACGAGACCGGACTTGCCGCCCGGCAGCGCCACAAAAGCGCCAAATTTGGTGATGCTGGTCACCCTGCCGGTGACGACGGTCCCAACTGCCAAATCCATCTTACCCTGCTGCTCTCCCTTTTTGGTTTCGCGAGGATGCGTCAATCGTTGACGTCGTAGAAAATGCGCTCGCCGCTCTCCGCCAGACCCAGCTGGGTCCGGGCCAGCTCCATGATGAAGTCCGTGTCCCCGGCCCGGGAGAGGTCGTAGGCCAGGGTGTCGTTCTCCTGCTGGAGCTGCTGGACCTGGGCCGTGATGCTGGCCTGTTCCCGCTTGGCGGTGCGCAGCTTGCCGTAGACCTGTACCAGCTCAATGGCCATCACGGCCACCAGCACCACCAGCACCAGCATGGTGATGAAATTAGGCCCTTTTCTGCCTTTTGTCGCCTTTTTCACGGTGCCTCGAACCTCCTTCGGTGTCCGCATGCCTGCGCAGCAGAACAAACTCCCACTTATAGTTCTTTATTTTAGCGTATTTCCGGAGAAAAAGGAAGACTTTTTTTGCTGTTTTACATAATTTTTTTATCAGTCCCAGGCAGAGGGAAAAGGGCAGACGCAGAAGCCGCGCCGTCTCCGCCGCGGCGGCGGTCCAGAAGTCCCAGACCGGGCGCAGAAGCGCCGAGGGCAGCAGGAAATAGAGGACGGCGCCAAGCACGATGCCCAGCAGCATGTAGAGCCGCAGCTCGCCCTCGCCCAGCCGCAGGGCGAAAACGCTGACGGCCAGCAGGAGCAGCGCAGCGTAGAGCCCGTCCAGCAGATGGGTGAGGGGGCGGCTGTCCCGGCGGAGCAGGCGGACGGCGCGCAGCATGTCGTAGAAGACGGCGCCCAGGGCGCCCAGCAGCCCCGACAGGGCCAGCAGCCGCAGCTGCTGCAGCACGTGGTTCTCCATGGGGTCAGCCGAACAGCCGCTGCAGCAGAGAGCCCCGCCGCTCCGGGCCGTCCTCGTAGGCGAGAGAGTCGATGCGGCCGTCCACGTGGAGCTCGCCGCCGTCCAAGGACAGCTTGCCGATGTGGAGGTCCGTGCCGGTGACGATCAGGCTGCCGGCGCAGGTGGTCATGACGATGCAGCCCTCGTCGAACCGCACCACGTCCTCCACGCCGGCCACCGTCAAACGCTCCCGCCCCTCCATCTGCAGCCGGTGGCTCAGAGGCGCCAGGCCGCTGACCTCATATGCCATAAAACACCGCTCCTCCCATACACAGTTTCACTGTCACTGTATGAGAGGAGCGGTATTTTTATGACAGGCTGTCCCCGGCGGGGATCTCCCGGTACATGGCGGCGGCGTCGGCCTTGCCCACGTTGTCCTGCACGCTCAGCACCTCCACCGCCAGCGTCCGCTGACCGAAGCGGATGGAGATCCGGTCTCCCACTTTCACGTCGTAGGAGGCCCGCTGCACCCGGCCGTTGACGCTGACGCGCTCGTTGTCGCAGGCCTCGTTGGCCACGGTGCGCCGCTTGATGAGACGGGATACCTTCAGATACTTGTCCAGTCGCATGGTGTTCCTCCAAAAAAGGCGCCGGTGCGCATCTGCGCACCGGCAGCGGGATCTTCTCTGTGCTCTTACTTGGCGACGGCGTCCTTCAGAGCCTTGCCGGCCTTGAAGACGGGGACCTTGGTAGCGGCGATCTTGACGGGCTCCTTGGTGCGGGGATTCAGACCCGTGCGAGCGGCTCTCTTCTTCACCTCGAAGGAGCCAAAGCCCACCAGCTGAACCTTCTCCTCGTCGGCCAGAGCGACGGTGATGCTGTTGAGGGCGGCGGCGATAACGGCCTCGGTGTCCTTCTTGGACATGCCGGTCTTCTCAGCGACGGCGGCGATCAGTTCGGTCTTGTTCATTTCATTTCCTCCTAAAATAGTTGCAGTCATTTGTATTCTGCCCGCGTACTCGCCGGCAGTATCCTAAGCGGTTGTCCGCGTTAAGAACTCTTTGCGCTGTCCCACAGGGCCGTCATCTCGGCCAGGGACAGCTCCTCCAGGCTGCGGCCCTGTCGTGCCGCGCCCTCCTCCACCGCCCGGAAGCGGCGGATAAATTTTTCGCAGGTGGCGGCGATAGCCTCCTCCGGGTCGACGCCCGCGAAGCGGGCCGTCTTTACGGCGGCAAACAGCACGTCGCCCAACTCCTCGGCCACGCCCTCGCCGCTCTCCACGGCGCGGCGAAGCTCCACCACCTCCTCGTCCAGCTTGTCCAGGGCGCCGCCGGCGTCCGGCCAGTCGAAACCCGCCTTGGCGGCCTTGCTCTGGAGCTTCTCGGCACGCCACAAGCCCGGCAGGCTCCGGGCCACGCTGTTTAAGGTGTCGGTTATGGTGGCCTGCCCCTTTTCCTGGCGTTTCAGCTTGTCCCAACTGACCAGCACGCTCTCGGGACTGTCCTCGTGGGCGGTGCCGAACACGTGCGGGTGACGGAACAGCAGCTTTTTCACCATGCCGTCGCACACGTCGTCCATGGTGAACCGCCCGGCGTCCTTTTCGATGTCCGCGTGGAACAGGACCTGCATCAGCACGTCGCCCAACTCCTCCTGCATCAGCGCGGGATCGTCCAGGTCGATGGCCTCCGCGGCCTCATAGGCCTCCTCCAGCAACCCGCGGCGGATGCTCTTGTGGGTCTGCACCTTGTCCCAGGGACAGCCGTCCTCCGACCGGAGGAGACGGATGATCTCCAGGGCGTCGTGGTAATCGTACCGTTTTTTCCTAACAAAATCTATCATACTTACACTCCTATTGCAAGAGTTTTTCTCATTTGCGCGCAGAAAGGGTCATCGAATCTGCAAAAAATCCGCGATTTTTTCACCTTTCGGCAGGGCGGCCAGGTCCTGGCGGCGGACGATCCCCATGGCCAGCACCAGTGCGGCGTACACGGCAGCGGCGAAAACGATGGCCAGCAATACCGCCGGACGGCCTGGCAGCCACTGGCACAAGAGGCCGAAGCCGGCTCTGGCTGCGGCGGCCATCACCAGTGTGGCCAGAAGAGGCTTGACAAAGACCGCCGGGTACGACGGACGCTCCGGCACCACCCGGGCCACGGCCATGAGATTCAGCGCCGCGATCAGCAGGTAGCATAGCAGCGTGCTGTACGCCGCGCCCCGGATGCCGACAGCGGGATTCCCCACCAGCAGATAGTTGGAGACGATCTTGGTCAGACCGCCGCACAGCAGCGTCACCAGCGGGATCCGCTCCCGGCCGTAGGCCTGAAGGATGCCGCCGGAGAGGGTCATGAGGCACACGAAGATGCTGGCAATCCCCAGCACGGTCAAGTGTCCGGCAGCCGCGGCGGCGGTCTCCGGGATCAGGGGATACAGCAGGTCCAGTAGCGGCCGGGCCAGCACGCTCAAGCCCACCCCCATGGGCAGAGCCAGCAGGGAGGCAAAGCGAAAGGCGGCCTCCATAACGCGGCGGGCGGATTCCGTATCCAGCCGGGCCCGGGCGGCGCTGACGGCGGGGATCAGGCTGATGGTCACCGGCGCGATCAGGGCCGGCGGCAGGGTGAAGAGGTTGAGTCCGTAGGTGTACTGGCCATAGAGGGTGGCGGCGGCCTCCTGGGAATAGCCCAGGCTCCGCTGCAGGGTGCCCAGCACCAGGGAGGTATCCAGCACCGTGATAAGGCTCATGCCGCAGGCTCCGGCGGTGATGGGGATACCGATCCGCAGCAGGCGCCGCAGGATCACCCGGCCGCTCTCCGGTACGTCCCGGGAGGGGCGACGGCCTCTCCGGCCGGAGAGGTACAGCAGCAGCGCGGCCAGCGCCAGGGCCGTGGCGGCGGTGACGCCGCCGATGGCGCCGGCGGCGGCGATATGGCGGGGGAAGCCCCGGCTCAGCAGCCACCAGGCCAGGAAATAGCCGATCACCGCCTTGCTGAGAGACTCGATGATCTCGCTGGCGGCGGTGGGCTTCATGTTGCCCTGTCCCTGGGTATAGCCCCGGATGACGGACATCATGCACACGAAGAAGACGGCGGGGGACAGCACCTGCACCGCCGTGCGGGCCAGGGTATCGTGGAGCAGGCGGCTCAGGGGCGCCGACAGAAGGAACATGCCCAGGCTGGACGCGGCACCCATGACGAAAAACAGACCCAGCGCCACCCGGAGGGTCCGGTGCTTCTGGTTCTCCCGGCCCAGGGCCTCCGCCTCGGACACCATGCGGCTCATGGCCAGAGGCAGTCCGGCGGTGGACAGGGTCAGCAGCAGTCGGTAGATGTTGTAGGCGGCGTAAAAGTGGGCCATGCCCTCGCTGTCCAGCAGGTTCCCCAGAGGGATCTTGTACAGCGCGCCGATGAACTTGGTGACGACGATGGTGGCCGTCAGGATCATGGCACCGCTCAAAAAGCTCTGCCGTCGTGGGTTGGCCATGTGCGCCTCCTTGATGGGACTATTTCAGCAGCTCCCGGTGGAACTGCCGGAAGGATTCCAGGTTCTCCCTCAGCTTCTCCGGCCGGGTGATGTACTCGTTGGGATACTTGGCGTGGAAGACCCGGGTGATGCGGTTGCCCGCAGGGTCCACCATCTTGGTGGAGCCGCCGGCGCCCAGGGAGAGGATGCTGTGGAGCTCCTCCATGATGTAGATATTATACAGGCCCTCGGCCCCGGGTATGCACCAGCCCACGTTCTCAAAGCTGCCGGACATGTACTTCTGGCGGTAGAGATAGTAGGGCACGAAGCCTTTGCCCCGGAGAGCGGGATCGGCATAGTCCAGCATCGCGCCCACCGCGGCGGCGCTGGGGATGGTCAGCCCCTCCAGAAGGATGCGGCTGCCCTTCTTCAGGGCCAGGGTGTGGACGGTGATGTTGTCGGCGCCGTAGGTGAGGCAGGTATCCAGCGTCCGGCGGAAGCCCTCGGGGGTGTCCTCCGGCAGCCCGGCGATGAGATCCATGTTCACGTGGGGGAACCCCATGCCGGTGGCCAGGGCCATGGCCTCCTGGATGTCCCGGGCCGTGTGCCGCCGGCCGATGGCGGCCAGGACCCGGTCGTCCAGGGACTGGGGGTTGACGCTGATCCGGTCCGCCCCGTGGTCCAGCAGCACCTGCAGCTTATCCCGGGTGATGGTGTCGGGCCGGCCGGCCTCGATGCAGTACTCCACGCAGCCGCTCAGGTCGAAGGAGCGGTTCAGATGGGTGAGGAGCCGGTCCATCTGGGCGGCCGACAGCGTGGTGGGCGTGCCGCCGCCCATGTAAAAGGACTTGACGTGAAGCCCCGTCTCCCTCACCATCGCCGCTGCGTCGGTGATCTCCTGACACAGCACGTCCAGATACGGCTCGATCATGGGCAGGGACTTCTCCACCGATTGGGAGACGAAGGAGCAATAGGCGCACCGGGTGGGGCAGAAGGGGATACCCACGTAGAGGGAGATATCCTCGGGGAGGAGCTCCGCCTTGGCCCGCAGGCCGGCCTGGGCCGTCTCGATGGCCAGGCGCCGCCGTTCCGGGGCCACGTAGTAGGTTTTGTCCAGGATCCGGTCCACCTGCCGGGGGGAGTTGCCCTCCAGCAGAAACCGCTCCGCCAGCTTGCCTGGCCGGATGCCGGTCAGGGCGCCCCAGGTGGGGGTGATGCCGGTGAGGGCCCGGGCGGCCTTGAAGAAGCTCAGCTTCACGGCCTTCTGCCGCCGCCGCTCCGCCTCGTAGGGGTCCAGCTCCGCGGGGATCGTCACCCGGGAGACGCCCCGGGCCGTTTTTCCGCCCCGGGTGATGGCGGTGGCGGCGGTGGTATAGACGGCGCCGGTGGACAGGTTCACCACGGCGGTGCCGGCCTCGTCGGCGCCGGGATCGTACACGGGGCGCTCCTCCGGGAAGAAGGCCAACAGGCTCTGCTCCACCGCGTAGCGCTCGTCGTGTCCGTGAAAGATCAGTTTCATAGAGCGTTTTCCTCGTCTGTGTACTGGAAATAAGCGGGCCGATGATGGCATCGGCCCGGAAGAGATCAGAATTGGCGCAGCCCCTGCTGCATATAGGGATTGACCCGGCGTTCGTAGTCCAGGTCGGTTTGCTCCTCGTGGCCGGGACAGACGTGGTAGCTGCCCTCCAGCCGGGCCAGGCGCCCCAGGGAGCGGAGGATGTCCTCGTAGCTGCCGTCGGGGAAGTCGGTGCGGCCGCAGGTGGCCCGGAACAGCGTGTCGCCGGAGAAGAGCACGTTCCCCACCACCAGGCACACCGAGCCGCTGGAGTGACCCGGCGTCTCCAGCACGGAGATGGTCAGGCTGCCCAGGGTCAGCGTGTCGCCCTCCCGGTAGAAGCGCTGGTTACGCTCGTCCAGCCGGGGGAACTTCAGGTCATTGTAGACGCCCTCCGGCACCACGTCGCTGGGGTGGATGTAGACCGGCACGTCGGGATGCCGGGCCAGGATGTCCCGCACGGCGTTGCAGTGGTCGAAGTGGCCGTGGGTCAGCAGGATCATCTGCAGCTCGCAGCCGGAGGCGGACACCATCTCCTCAATCGCCTCGGCGTTGTCGCCCGGGTCGATCAGGGCGCAGAGGCCCGCCTCCTCGTCGCAGAGGAGGTAGCAGTTGGTCATGATGGGACCCACCTGCATGGTGTAGATCTTCAAAGTATCATCCCCTCGTTGTTCCTGTTTTCAGCATAAAAAGCATCGCAGATTTCCGCCGCCGCAGCGGCGGAATGTTTCTGTCATTTTTCCTGACGACATGCGCGTCAGGAAAAATACTTCTCAGCCCGCGCAGTGTGCGAACGGAGAGAGTGCGCGGAGCGGGCTGCAAACCTTCTCAGCAAAAGTGACGTCGTCACTTTTGCTGATTCAGAGTTCGTCGGTGTCCACCACCAGCGTCACAGGGCCGTTGTTGAGGGACTCCACCTGCATGTCGGCGCCGAAGATGCCGGTCTCCACGTGGAAGCCCTTGGCCCGGCACAGCTCCACGAACTTCTCGTACAGGGGGATGGCCGTCTCCGGCCTGGCGGCGGCCAGATACTCCGGGCGCCGGCCCTTGCGGCAGTTGCCGTACAGGGTGAACTGGGAGATCACCAGGATCTCGCCGCCCACATCGGTGAGGGAGAGATTCATCTTGTCGTTCTCGTCGTCAAAGATCCGCAGGCCCGTCAGCTTGTCGGCCAGCTTGACGCACTGGGCCTCGGTGTCGTTTTGTCCCACGCCCAGCAGGATCAGAAAACCGGTGCCGATCTGACCAGCCACCTGGCCGTCAATGGTGACGGAGGCCCGGCTCACCCGGGTCAATACAGCTCGCATAGGGTGTTCTCCTTTTTGTGTGTGATGGGGGGTGGTTTCGCGCTTCCGCGCGCGAGGGACGTGCCTCCGGCGGCCTACTTTTGTCATCAGCGACAAAAGTAGGCAAAAACGCCGCTTGAAACCCATGGTTTCAAGACTTCCTTTGCGCGGGGTGGTTTTTTGCGTGTTGAAGTCTTTTACCGCGCAATAGAAGAGGCGGCAGCGTTTTTCCTGCAAATATGATCCCCTTACATTCTGTTTTCGCTGTCGCTTCGCTACGCTCTGCTCTCAACGATAGAAGCAGTTTCTCCTACATTTCAGAGCAGCGCGGCAGCGGAGCCCAAGAAGTGGCGACGAATCCACATTTCGGGCCGCTTGCTGTCTCTTCCGCTACGCGTGGTGAAAACTTCCACAACCGCCCGGTGCAGGGCGTGCTGAAGGAAGTCTTTAGAAACGTAGTTTCTGAACGGCGTTTTCGGTCACCTTTGCCGCCGCGGGCAAAGGTGACTCGCGCTCGCAAGCGCGAAATTAGCCTTACCCAACCGAAGATGCGGAACCAACCTTTTGCTCGCCGGAGGCTCATCTCCCTGTGCCGGGGCATGAAACAAACCTGCCACCGTGGGCGGCGGCAATCCTTATCCCGCCGGCCGGCTGACCGTCATGACGCCGGAGAGCGCGGTCAGCCGGCGCATGACGGTCTGAAGCTGCTCGGCGCCGGACACGCTCACGTCCATGGTGACCAGGACGGAGCCGTCGGCGATGATCCGGGCGTTGAGGCCCCGGAACTGGGTCTTGGTGGCGGAGATGACGGTGGAGATGTCCACCATCAGCTCGGGCCGGTCTTTGGCCATGACCTCCAGAGTGGTGTCATAGGAGGGATTGGTCTTCTCCGCCCAGGTGACTCGGATCCACCGCCCCTCCTCATCGGGATGGCGGCGCTCCGGCGCGGCGTTGGGACAATCCGCGCGATGGACGGACACGCCGTAACCACGAGTGATGAAGCCCACGATGTCATCGCCGGGGACAGGGGTGCAGCACTTGGCGAACTTTACCAGGCAGTTATCCAGCCCCTCCACGATGATGCCCTGTTCCCCGTGGACCCGTCGGGGCTGGGGTGCAGGCTTGGCGGCATCGGGCTGTTCCGGCTGAGCGGGGGCGGTCTGATGCTGCTGGAGGATGTGGTTGATCTCCTCCCGCAGCCGGCCCACCAGCTTCAGCGCCGTGACGCCGCCGTAGCCGATGGCGGCGTACATGTCGTCCAGGGAGTTATAGCTGAGCTTGCGCAGCACCTGGGGCAGGTTCTCCTCATTGGTCAGCTCCTTGACCGTGATGCCGCAGCGTTTGATCTCCGACTCGAAGGAGGCTTTGCCGTTGATGATGTTCTCCTCCCGCCGCTCCTTCTTGAACCACTGGCGGATCTTGCTGCGGGCGTTGCTGGACTGGGCGATCTTGATCCAGTCCCGGCTGGGCCCGTGGGCAGATTTAGAGGTCTCCACCTCCACCACGTCGCCGTTTTGCAGCTTGTAGTCGAACTGGACGATGCGTCCGTTGACCTTGGCGGCTACCATATGGTTGCCCACGGCGGAATGGATGGTATAGGCGAAGTCGATGGGGGTGGCGCCGGCGGGCAGGTTGATCACGTCGCCCATGGGGGTGAACACGAACACCTCGTCGGCGAACATATCCACCTTCAGGGAGTGGATAAAGTCCTCGGCGTCGGCGCCCTCCTGATTCTCCAGCAGGCGCCGGACCCACTCGTAGTTTTTCTCGTCGCCGGAGCCCTGTCCGCCCTGCTTGTATTTCCAGTGGGCGGCGATGCCGTATTCCGCCACCTCGTGCATCTCCCGGGTGCGGATCTGCACCTCGAAGGGGACGCCGTTCTGGCCTACCACCGTGGTGTGGAGGCTCTGGTACATGTTGGGCTTGGGGGTGCCGATATAGTCCTTGAACCGCCCCAGGATGGGGTGGTACAGGTCGTGGATGATACCCAGCACGTTGTAGCAGTCTGCCACCGTGTCCACGATCACCCGGAAGGCGATCAGATCGAACACGTCGGTGATGCTCTTGTTCTGGGTGTACATCTTGCGGTAGATGCTGTAGGGGTGCTTCAGCCGGCCGTATACCTCGCCCTCGATACCGGCGTGCTCCAGCCGGCCGGTGATCTGCTTCTGGGTGGCAGCCATGAAGCCCTCGTACTCGGCGGCCTTCTCATCCAGCGCCTGGGTGATCTCCCGGTAGCCCACCGGGTCCAGGTACTTCAGGCTCAAGTCCTCCAGCTCCCACTTCATCTTCTGCATGCCCAGCCGGTGGGCGATGGGCGCGTAGATCTCCATGGTCTCGTAGGACTTCTGCTTCTGCTTTTCCGGCGTCTGGTACTCCATGGTGCGCATGTTGTGGAGACGGTCGGAGATCTTGATGAGGATGACACGGATATCCTTGGCCATGGCCATGAGCATCTTGCGGAGGTTTTCCATCTGCTCCTCGGCCTTGGAGGTGTATTGAACGCGGGTCAGCTTGCTGACGCCCTCTACCAGATCGGCGATGGTGGGGGAGAACAGCCGGGCAAGCTCCGCGTGGGTGGCGGCGGTGTCCTCGATGGTGTCGTGGAGGAGGGCCGCCACAATGGACTCGCTGTCCAGGTGCAGCTCCTCGGCCAGGATCTGGGCCACGGCCAGAGGATGGGTGACGAAGGGGGAGCCGTCCTTGCGGACCTGTCCGGCGTGGGACGTCTGGGCGAAATCAAAAGCGGCGCGGATCTGCTCAAAGTTGGCCCCGGGGTTATAGGCCCGGATGGTGTCCTCCAGATGCTGATACTGTTCCTGCAACGTCATACGAGCTCACCTCCCCGATACGGCATATCCAGAATATCCCGCAGCTGCTGCAGATATTGCGATGATTCCAGGTCGACCTTTTTCCCCTGGCCGGTCAGATGCAGCCGGACCTGATCGCCTGCGCGGACGATCTTCAAAAGACCCCGCTCGGCGAAGACCTCCAGGCAGAGGGCGGTGCGCAGAAACGGATCCGGCCCGCCCAGCACCGTTGCCAGCGACCGCAGCAGCGGCAGATAGTCCACCGTCAGGCCCGTTTCCGGCACGGCCTTTTGCAGAGTCCGCCAGCCCCGGACGAACTGTTCCCGGCTGGGCAGGAGGCGGGTGGCCTCTTTCGGCGAGAGTTTGCCGCCGGCCAGACAGCGCCGCAGCAGCTGGAGCGACTCCTCCTCCCGGCCGCTGGCGGCCAGGGAGGGCCGCAGATCCACCATCTGCAGCTGGACGGACCGGGCGCCCCGGAACTCGTTGACCTGCAGGTAGAAGGCGGCGTCCACGCGGCTGCCGGGCGGGCAGCCGCAGCTTTCTGTGGTGGCGGAGAAGAAGATGCCGTCAAACTGGGCGCTGCCCTTGCTGAGCCGCAGCTTCAGATGGCGGTTCTGGCCCACGTTCTGGGCCCGTTCCAGCGTGGCGCCGGAGAGACAGAACACGGGACGCACATTGCCGGAGCCGTAAGGCTCCAGCTGGTCCAGCGCCTCCACCTCCTCCAGCGTGACCCGGCCCGGCTGGGCAATCACCACGTCCACATCCAGGCTGGATACGGGCGCCTGGCCGCCCCGGAAATTCCGGGCGTACTGGTTGATGCGCTTGCGGAAGGCGGGGATCTTCTCCGTTTCGATGGTGAAGCCGGCGGCCAGCTCGTGCCCGCCGAAGCCCAGCAGCAGATCGGAGCAGGACTCCAGCGCCGTGAACAGATTGAAACCGCCCCAGCTGCGGCAGGAGCCCTTGCCGGTGGCGCCGTTGAGATGGATCATAAAGCTGGGGCAGGAGAATTTTTCGCTGAGGCGGGAGGCCACAATGCCGACCACGCCCTGATGCCAGGAGTCGGAGGCCAGGACCAGCGCGCTGCGCTCGTCCTCCGGCAGCTGGTCGATCATGTCCAGCGCCTGGGAGTAGATGCTCTGCTCCACGCTCTGGCGCTCCCGGTTCAGCTCGCACAGCTCCTGCGCCAGCTCCTCGGCCTTGGCGCCGTCGCTGCACAGCAGCAGCTCGGCGGCCATGTTGGCGGCGCCCATGCGGCCGGCGGCGTTGATCCGGGGCGCCAGCACGAAACCGATCTGCACGGAGGAGATGGCCTTCCCGGCCAGGCCCGCCTCCTGCAGCAGGGCGTGGAGCCCGATGAAATCAGAGTGATCGATGGAAGCCAGGCCCCGGGACACGATGGTGCGGTTCTCGTCGGACATCTGCATCACGTCGGCCACGGTGCCGATGGCGGCCAGGGTGCAGTAGCGGGAGAAGACGGCCTCCTCCCGGTCCGGTCCGGCCAACGCCAGCACCAGCTTCAGCGCCACGCCGCAGCCGGCCAGATGCTTGAAGGGATAGGGGCAGTCCGGCCGGTGGGGATCTACCACGGCGGAGGCGTCAGGCAGCGTCTCCTTGCACTCGTGGTGATCCGTGACGACGGTGTCCATGCCCAGGGACCGGGCGTAGGCCACCTCGTCCACGCCGGTGATGCCGCAATCCACCGTGATCATCAGCTGGACGCCCTGCTCGTGCAGAGTGTCAATGGCCTCGGGACTGAGGCCGTAGCCGTCCTCGATGCGGCGGGGAATATAGTGGATCACGTCGGCGCCCCGCTGGCGCAGGTAGTCCACCAAAATCACGGTGGCGGTGATGCCGTCCACGTCGTAATCTCCGAAAACGGCGATCCGCTCCGCGTCAGCCAGGGCCCGGTTGATGCGCTCCACGGCCCGGTCCATATCCGCCATCAGCAGAGGGGAGTGGGACAGGCAATGGTCGCAGATCAGAAAGTCCGCCGCCTCCGTTTCGGAGACGATGCCCCGGGAGGCCAGCACCGTGGAAACCAGGTAGGAGTACCCCGCGTCCGTCAGACGCCGGACAGCCTCCTCCGGCACAGCGGCCAGATGCCATTGCTGAAATTTCACGATGCGTTCGCCTCCTTTCCGAGGGCATAAGCCCGGAGTTTACTAATAATACTTTATTATATCACAAGGGCATGGGTGCGTAAAGCGCATTTTTTGCCGTATCGTCAACGGCGAAAACGCCGAAACAGGAAACGGAAGCGCACCCCGCCTTTCCGGCGGGGTGCGCCGTGCTCTGGAGAAAAAGCAACAGAGAGCGGACGAGCCGCTCTCTGTTGAGAGGTATGTTCGATTAGAACCACAGGCCCCAGGCCAGGAAGCCCAGGATAGCCACCAGACCGGTGAACAGCAGGACCACAACCAGGTAGCCCATGACGTCCCGGGCGGACAGCTTGGCAACGCCCAGAGCAGGCAGAGCCCAGAACGGCTGGATCATGTTGGTCCACTGGTCGCCCCAGGCGATAGCCATGGCGGCGCGGCCGGCTTCGATACCCATAGCGGAGGAGCCGGGCATCACGATGGGACCCTGGACGGCCCACTGGCCGCCGCCGGAGGGAACGAAGAAGTTCACGACGCCGGCGCTCAGGAAGGTCCACATGGGGAAGGTCACGTGGTTGGAAATGGACACGAAGAAGTTGGAGATGACGCCCGCCAGAGACACGCCGTCAGCGTTCACGGCGGTCATCATGCCCATGATACCGGCATAGAAGGGGAACTGCAGCAGGATGCCGGCGGCACCGGCAGCAGCCTCGCCGATGGCGTCCACATAGCGGCGCAGATCGCCGTGGAGCAGGATGCCCAGGAACATGAAGATGAAGTTCACGATGTTCAGGTTCAGAGCGGCGGCCACGTTGGAACCGGCCTTCACAACGCCCACGAAGTAGTAGATGATGTAAGCGAAGCCGGCGATGACCAGGATGGCCCACAGGATCTTGGAGTGCTCCATCTTGTCAGCGGGAGTCTTGATCTCATAGACCTTCTCCTCCTCGTCCACGAGGATGGAGGGATCCACGGTGATGGCCTTGCCCTGCTCGGGATGCATGGCGTAGTTGACGAAAGGCATGACCAGCAGGATCACACCGCACATGATCAGGTTCATGGGGTGGAAGATGGTGTTGGTGGTCACGGCGGTGAAGGTCTGCTCCAGCTCGGTACCGGCAAAGACGGTGTAGCCGCCGTTCAGAGCCAGGGGGATGGAGCCGGACAGGCCGGCGTGCCAGATCACGAAGCCGGAATAGGCGGAGGCGATCAGCAGGGGATAGTCAACGGTGGGAACGCGCTTGACAACTTCCTTGGCCAGCAGAGCGCCGGCGATCAGACCGAAGCCCCAGTTCAGCCAGCAGCACACGGTGGAAACCATGGTGGTGACCACGATGGCCTGCATGTTGTTGTGGCACAGACCGGCCAGGGCGCGCAGGGCCTTCTTGCAGGGACGGGAAGAAGCCATGGCGGAGCCCAGCACCAGCACCAGAGCCATCTGCATGGAGAAGGCCAGCAGACCCCAGAAGCCGGAGGCGCTGCCCCAGGCGTTCAGGATCTTGATGGGACCCATACCGGTGGCGAACATCGCCGCGATGTACACGATGATGCTCAGGATGACCGCGAACAGGAAGGCGTCCGGCAGCCAGCGGTTGACTACGCGAACGCAGCCGTTGGTGAACTTCTTGAACATGTTTGTTCTCACTCTCCTCTTTTTTTCTCAAGAACAATCTCTCCGGCAGAAAAGGGTGTACCGACCCCCTCTGCAGGCGAAACAACATGTTTATTTTATAACAAAGTTGGAAAAAAGCAATATGAGGCCTGCAAAAAGGTTGCCAAATTTTTGACATACTATCTGTGCATATTTGACAATGGACAAAAGCAAAAGTGGGCAGTTTGGCGAAAAACAGGAAAAGGCCGGGGCAGATTTGCCCCGGCCTGCCATGCTTTGTGAGAGATCAGAGGCGCGGACCGAAGGGGTCGTCCCCGCCGAAGGGATCGCGGCGTTCCGCCTCCGGGAGACAGCCGATGCCCTTGACGCGTTTGATGGCCTGGAAACAGCCCACGTCCGTCTGCCGGTAATAGGGATTTACCCAGATATCGAGGATACCCAGCGTCAAAACCGACAGGAGGGACCACCCCAAAAAGCTCAGATCCAGCACGAACAATTGCCACTTGAAGCCGGCGGTCTGGGCGCTGCTCATGCGGATCGCCTCCATGGGGGACAGATTCGGGTCCTCCAGCAGATTGTACAGGGCGAAGCGATAGCGGTAGGCGGCGATGATACCGGGTACGATGAACAGCAGGGACCACAGGTAAATGAAGATGGCCCGCAATATGCCCAGGAGGACCACCCGGCCCACCATGCCAAAGCCGTCAAACAGCACGTCGTAGGGCATCTCCTCCCCGCGGCGGATGCCCAGATGATACAGAGCCGCTCCGGCGCCCAGAGTGATCCCCAGCAGGGAGGCCAGGATCTGGATGAACATACCCGGCAGCCGGGGGAAGGAGATATTGCGCAGGAAGGCGGGCAGCGCCAGCGCCAGCTGAGGGTCCAGCTCCTGGAGCCGGGCGATGGTGGCGGGCAGGGAGACATACCGGTCGGCCAGATCCAGTATCATGGAGATACCCAGCAGCAGCAGGGTGAACAGATAGGGGGAGACCGCTGCGCGGCCCAGGATCTCGCGGGCCTCCCGCTTCAGAGCGGAGCGTTCCAACATGGCAAAATGTCCTTTCGCATGGAGTATATATGAGGGTATATATAGAAGGTATTGTCTCAAGATTACGCCGACCAGTATACCACGGACCGGCAAAAAATACAAGATGTGGAAATACCATGGAAATGATACCGAAAAAAGGCGGTTATTCCCATATAAAAGGCCATGATTCGGGGAAATGTCCTATAAAAAGAAGGGGAAGTACTGGACAATGCCGGAGATTTGTTGTAAACTGTGGTGCAGTATGTAGTGGTGTAAAAGCCGCTCGCAAGTAGTTAGATGAGGTGAAGACAATGGCACAAGCTTTCTTTGGCGGCGTTCATCCCAACGATATGAAAGCCGCAACCAATGAGAAGGCCATCGAACAGCTGGCAGCGCCGGCGGAAGTGGTCATTCCCATGTCCATGCACATCGGTGCGCCTTGTAAGCCCATCGTTGCCGTAGGAGATAAGGTCAAGATCGGCCAGCGGATCGGCGAGCCCGGCGGCTTCGTCTCCGCCCCCATCCACGCCTCCGTCTCCGGCACGGTGAAGGCTGTGGAGCCCCGCCCCTCCTCCATGGGCGGTACGGTGATGTCCGTGATCATCACCAACGACTTTGAGAACACCGTTTCCGAGGATGTCAAGCCCATTGAGGATCCCGACAGTCTGACCTCCGAGCAGCTGGTGGAGATCGTCAAGAATGCCGGCATCGTCGGCCAGGGCGGCGCTACCTTCCCCACCCACGTGAAGATCAGCTCCGGCCTGGGCAAGGTGGATTACGTGATCATCAACGCCGCCGAGTGCGAGCCCTACATCACCGGCGACCACCGCACCATGCTGGAGCGGCCGGAGCAGGTCATCAAGGGCGCCACGCTGCTGGCCCGCTGCTTCGGCGTGGACAAGGTCTACATCGGCGTGGAGGCCAACAAGCAGAACGCGGCCGACGTGCTGAACAAGACCATCGCCGAGCTCCAGGCTCCCGTGGTGGTGGAGGTCCTCCACACCCGGTACCCCCAGGGCGCTGAGAAGCAGCTTTGCCAGGCCGTCTCCGGCCGTCAGGTGCCGTCGGGCAAGCTGCCCGCCGACGCCGGCTGCTGCATCTTCAACCTGAACACCACCTGCGCCATCTATCGGGCGGTGTACACCGGCATGCCCGTGGTGAACAAGATCGTCACCGTGTCCGGCTCCGGCGTCATCGAGCCCAAGAACATCGAGTGCCCCATCGGAACCCCCATCGCCAAGCTGTTTGACGCCTGCGGCGGCTTGAAGGAGGAGACCTACAAGCTGATCATGGGCGGCCCGATGATGGGCCTGGCCCAGTTCACCACTGACGTCCCCGTGGGCAAGGGCACCGGCGCCATGCTGGCCTTTGCCGGTGACGAGGAGAAGTACGTGGCCGAGCCCCAGTGCATTCGCTGCGGCAAGTGCGTGGGCGTGTGCCCCATTCGCCTGGAGCCCGTGTTCATGTACAAGTACCTGATGAAGGGCAACTGGGAGGCGTTCCGGGATCAGCTCCACGGCATGGACTGCATCGAGTGCGGCGCCTGCACCTATACCTGCCCGGCCCGCCTGCCTCTGACCCACGCCTTCCGCATGGGCAAGCAGCAGGTCAACAACGCGAGAATGGCCGCCAAGGCCAAGGCCGACGCCGAGAAGGCCGCGGCCGCAAAGAAGGAGGCGTAAACGATGACGGATTACAAGAATTTGAAGTTGATCGCGTCCTCCTCCCCCCACATCCGCTCCAACGAGGATACCCGCTCCATCATGCTGGACGTGATCATTGCCATGTGCCCGGCTCTGCTGATGAGCGTGTACGTATTCGGCTGGCGGGCCCTGACGCTGACGCTGGTCTCCGTTCTCAGCTGCGTGTTCTGGGAGTGGGCCTATCGGAAGGTCATGAAGAAGAACCAGATGGTGGGCGACCTGAGCGCCGTCGTCACCGGTATGCTGCTGGCCTTTGTCTGCCCCGTGACGCTGCCCTACTGGATGATCGTCATCGGCGCGTTCTTCGCCATCGTGGTGGTCAAGCAGCTCTACGGCGGCATCGGCTGCAACTTCCTGAACCCGGCCCTGGCCGGCCGCGCCGTGCTGCTGGCCAGCTTCGCCACTGCCATGACCACCTGGGCCGCTCCCGGCAGCAAGGCTCCCGTGGTGGGCTCCACCGTTGACGTGGTCACCGCCGCCACCCCCCTGGCCATCATGAAGGAGGGCACCGCCGAGGTGTTCGGCAACCTGACCGCCACCTATGGCGTGGGCAACATGTTCGTGGGCACCGTGGGCGGCTCCCTGGGCGAGGTTTCCGCCCTGGCCCTGCTGCTGGGCGGCATCTACCTGCTGGCCCGCAAGGTCATCTCCTGGCAGATCCCCGTGGCCTACATCGCCACTGTGGCCATCCTGACCCTGATCTCCGCTCCCGCCGGCGTGGGCGCGGTGGACTACATGCTCTACAACGTGCTGGGCGGCGGCCTTATGCTGGGCGCCATCTTCATGGCCACCGACTACGCCACCTCCCCCGTCACCAAGCCGGGCCAGCTGATCTTCGGTATCGGCTGCGGTCTGATCACCTGCTTCATCCGCCGCTTCGGCTCCTATCCCGAGGGCGTGTGCTACTCCATCCTGATCATGAACTGCACCACCTGGCTGCTGGATAAGTACATCCGGCCCACCATCTACGGTGCTCCCAAGAAGGAAAAGAAGGAGGCGGCTGCGAAATGAAAAACATGACACCCAAGTTTGTGATCAAGGTAGCCGGCACCCTGACCGCCATCGCGCTGGTGGTGGCCGCCCTGCTGGGCCTGGTCAACAGCGTGACCCATGAGCGGATCGAGGAGTTCAACTTCGCCGCTACCCGGGCCGCTCTTGACATGGTCACCCCCGCCGGCTCCGACTACGAGCCCGTGGCGCTGACCGACGAGACCGTGGCAGCGGCTGCCGCCCAGGGCGGCACCCTGACCGAGATGTACGCCGTGTCCACCGGCGGCTACGCCTGCAAGGTGGTGGCCTCCGGTTCCCAGGGCAACATCGAGATGATCGTCGGCGTGGCTGCTGACGGCACCGTCTCCGGCATCTCCGTGGTGGAGAACTCCGAGACCAAGGGCATCGGCTCCAAGGTCATGGACAACCTGCCCAACGCCGCCGGCGTGCCTGTGCTGGATCAGTTCATCGGCATGACCGGTGCCGGCGATCTGGTCGTGGGCAAGAACATCACCGCCATCACCGGCGCCACCGTGTCCACCCGCGGCATCACCGCCGGCGCCAACGCCGCCCTGGCCGCCGTGGCCGCTCTGGGCTGAGAAAGGGGGAGGAAGAAACATGAATGTGAAAAAGCAATTCAAAGAGGGTCTTCTGACCCAGAACCCCGTTCTGGTGCAGCTGCTGGGTATGTGCTCCACCATGGCCATCACCACCTCCATCATGAACGGCCTGGGCATGGGCGTCAGCGTCATCATTATCCTGACCCTGTCCAACATCTTCATCGCCCTGCTCCGCAAGATCATCCCCAACGAGGTCCGTATCGCCTGCTTCATCATCGTCATCGCCGGCTTCGTGACCTGCGTGCAGCTGCTGCTGAAGGCATTCCTGCCGGCCATCGACAAGAGTCTGGGCGTGTTCATCCCGCTGATCGTGGTCAACTGCATCATCCTGGGCCGTGCCGAGGCCTTCGCCTCCAAGAACTCCGTTGGCGCCTCCACTCTGGACGGCATCTTCCAGGGCATCGGCTACACGGTGGTGCTGCTGATCATGTGCTTCTTCCGGGAGCTGTTCGGCTACGGAACCCTGCTGGACATCCAGATCATGCCCAACGGCTATACCCCCATCGGCATCCTGACCCAGCCCGTGGGCGGCTTCCTGTGCCTGGGCGTGCTGATCGCCGCCATGCAGTGGGCCATGGCCAAGTCCGCCAGGAAGAACGAGAACAAGGAAAAGGAGGCCGAGTAAGTTATGAGTATCACGAGTTTGCTGGCCATCTCCCTTGGTGCCATTCTCACCAATAACTTTATCTTCGCCCAGTTCCTGGGCATCTGCCCCTTCCTGGGCGTCAGCAAGAAGATCGACACCGCCGTGGGCATGGGCGCCGCCGTGACCTTCGTCATGGGCCTGGCCTCCGCCGTCTGCTTCGGCGTCAACAAGATCCTGGTGGCCGTGAACCTGGAGTACATGCAGACGGTGGCCTTCATCCTGGTCATCGCCGCGCTGGTCCAGTTCGTGGAGATGTTCCTGAAGAAGAACGTCCCCACCCTGTACACCGCTCTGGGCGTGTACCTGCCCCTGATCACCACCAACTGCGCCGTGCTGGGCGTGGCCCTGCTGAACGTGCAGAACAACTACAACTTCATCCAGTCCGTGGTCTACGGCATCACCGGCGGCCTGGGCTTCCTGCTGGCCATCTTCCTGTTCGCGGCCGTCCGCGAGCAGCTGGAGTTCGCCGACAATCCCAAGGCCTTCGACGGCTTCCCCATCGCCCTGGTCACCGCCGGCCTGATCGCCCTGGCCTTCATGGGCTTCAGCGGCCTGAAGGTCTGGTAAGGAGGTAGAGGAAAGATGAACATTCTTTATGCTGTTATCCTGCTGGGCGCCCTGGCCCTGATCTTCGGCCTGGTCCTGGCCATCGCCGCCAAGGTCTTCGAGGTGGAGGTGGATCCCCGCCTGCCGGAGATCCAGGCCGCTCTGGCCGGCGCCAACTGCGGCGGCTGCGGCTATCCCGGCTGCGCCGGCTGCGCCGAGGCCATCCTGGCCGGCAAGGCTCCCGTGAGCGCCTGCGCTCCCGCCGGCGCCGAGGGCGCCGCCAAGATCGCCCAGATCATGGGCATGGAGGCCCCCACCGGCGAGAAGATGGTGGCCCACGTGCTGTGCAACGGCGGCACCAACGCGGTCAAGAACTTTGAGTACCGCGGCGTCACCGACTGCCTGGCCGCCACCAAGGTCTGCGGCGGCGACGCCTCCGCCTGCCGCTACGGCTGCCTGGGCTTCGGCTCCTGCGTGGCCGCCTGCAAGTTCGACGCCATCCACATCGGCGAGAACGGCGTGGCCGTCGTCGACAAGGAGAAGTGCACCGACTGCGGCGCCTGCCGTGAGGCCTGCCCCCGCAAGCTGATCGTGGAGGTCCCCTATTCCAAGAAGGTCGTGGTCAACTGCTCCAACAAGGACAAGGGCCCCGCCGTCACCAAGGTCTGCGCCAACTCCTGCATCGCCTGCGGCATGTGCGAGCGCACCTGCAAGTTCGACGCCATCCACGTGGTCAACAACGTGGCCGTCATCGACTACAGCAAGTGCCGCAACTGCACCATGTGCGCCAAGGCCTGCCCCAAGAACGCCATTGAGCCCATCCCCACCGCCGAGGAGAAGGAGAAGTTCAAGGCCGCCCAGAAGGCCGCCGCCGAGCGCAAGGCCGCTGCCGCCAAGGCCGCCGCGGAGAAGGCTGCCGCCGAGAAGGCCGCTGCCGAGGCCGCCAAGGCCGAGTAACGAGCCGCTGGCTGAAAAAGCAAAAAACGGAAACGGGCGAAAGCCCGTTTCCGTTTTTTCTCTTTTGCGAGGCCCTGGGGGGCCGTGTTACGCCTTCGCCGGCTTGGGCTCGTGGTACTGGCAGTCCTCGTCGAACCGCACGCTCTCCGGCGGGACCTCCAGCAGCTCCGGGTGCTCCAGATAGCGCTTCACGTCCGAGAAGAACCGGGCGTAGTGGGCGCCGGAGCAGACCCGCTCGTCGGCGGTGATGCCGATGGGCATGTAGCGGACCATCCGGGCCTGGCCGTCCTCGGCCTCGGCCACCTTCTCCGGCGTGCCCATGCCCAGGAAGAGGCCCACGTTGCCCCAGTTGTAGAGGTGGTGGTTCACGTCGTGGAGGCCGATGGAGGCGGTGTTGGTGATATACATGCCCACATAGAAGGGCAGCTCGTCCATGAGGACGGCGGGGGCCAGGCCGTACCGGTCCAGGAGGCGCACCAGGGCCACCACCACCGTGGCCAGGCCTGGCACGGCGAACAGCACGCCCAGCAGCTTGTCCACGAAGCCGGGGGACGAGCCCTCTCCGCGGGTGGCCTCCACGGCGGCGGTCATCCGGTCCCGCACGTCGTACAGGGTATCCGTCAGGTCGAACTTGATCTTCACCACGGCCTCGCCGTCGTCGGCGTTGTTGGGATTTTTCAGCATGGTGAAGGCGGCGGAGCAGTTGTTCCGGGCGAAGAGCTGCTTGTTCATGATGAACCGGTTGACCTCCGGGTTGGCGCTGATGGCGCGCACGTAGGCGGCCACGATGATCTGCATGTAGGAGAGCTGTTCATCCCGTTCCCGCTTCTGGGCGCGGATGTACCTGGACAGGATCTCCATGTTGGCCCGGTGCTTCAGAAACACCTGGGCGTCGCAGCGCATGGGCATGACGTAGGGCGTGATCCGCATGACCGGGTCGATGGATCTGACCCGTCTTCCGTCGGGGCGGCGTCCAAACATATCTGTATCCTCCGTTTCGGCAGGTTTTTTCTCTTGTTTTATCGCCGGCGCGTTTTCCACCGGGGCAGCCAGTAGCTCTTGCCGTAGACCAGGATTTCCGCCAGCAGGCACAGGGGGATCGCCGCCGCCACGTCCACAAAGGAGTGCTGCTTGACGAAGCAGACGGCGCAGCAGACCAGCACCGTGAAGATCACGGCCCCGGCTTTCCAGATCGCCGGCAGTTCCCGGTCCTTCAGGGCCGCCGAGACGATGCCCACGGAGTAGGCGGCATGGAGGGAGGGGCACACGCCGGTGGGGGTGTCAAAGGCGTAGATGATGCCCATGACCCAGGTGAAGAAGTTCTGCCGGGGGAAGACCTCCGGCCGCAGCAGCTGGATGCTGGGATAGACGATATAGCAGACCATGGCCGCCAGTTGGGTGACGATGAGGAATTTCTGGACCCGCTGGAACCCCTCCACGTTGTAAATGAAGGTCCACAGCAGGGAGCCGAATACGAATACGAACCACCCGGCGTAGAAGATGACGAACTCCTCCCGGAAGGGGATCAGATCGTCGATGGCGCAGTGGATTACGTGGCAGCGCTCGGGGGGAATCAGATTTTCGGTGAGGAAGTACAGGGCGAAGTAGACGATCCACCCCGCCAGGAGCTTCACGTGGGCAAAGCGGGGCTCGTTCAGCCGCCGCAGGGAAAAGCCGCTGTAGTCATAGGGCTTACGCGTCATGGGTCAGGTCCTCCACGGGGATGTTCTTGGGGTATTGCCCTTTGGGGATGTTGGGATAGGGCACCACGGTGTGCTCCGGCTGCGCCGCGGCCATCCGGGTGATCTCGTCCATCAGCGCCGTGCAGATGCGCTGCCGCTCCTCCGCCGCCGGGGCGTCCGCCCGGAAGAGAACGGGGGCGCCGAAGAACATGGTCTTCAGCCGCGGCGCCAGATAGAGGGGCACGAATGTCAGGTCCTTCCCGGTGGAGCGGCGGTACATCCGCCCCAGGTCGATGAACCGGTCCTGGAAATCGTGGACGATGTTGTTGTGGGGGGTGTAGTGCTCCGGGAAGATGACCAGGCTGCGGCCCTCCCGCAGCTTCGCCACCGACTCCCGGAAGGTGCCGATCACGTGGGCGTCGTGGTGCACCGCGATGGTGCGGGCGTTGGTGAAGATGTACTCCGACAGCGGGGCGATGGCGCGGCTCAGGAGCTTGTAGAACCAGCGGACGGCCCTGGGCCTGCCGGACCAGAAGTCCCGGTAGGCGTATTCCGGCACCAGCTTCCGGTCCATCATCTCCGCCGTGCACCAGATATAGGGTGCCCCCGGCACGTGGAGCTCGCCGGCGATGGGGCCGTACATCTGGCTGTGGTTGCCCACAATGACGCAGGGCTCGTCGGGGAGATTCTCCGCGCCGATAATTTTGTACTTGGGGGAGAAGAGCCACACGGCCCGGCAGATCAGCCGGAAAAACAGGGGCCCCTGGATCTTGTTCACGCGCCGCACTCCTCTCCGCCCACCGGGCGCATTTTTGCCGCCTCGCTGTGAAAACTACCACATTAGTATACAGCGAAAGCGCAGGAGTGGCAACGAAAATTTCCATTCATCCGGTAAAATAATTTGCATTTTCCCGGATTTTCCTTGCATTTTTCGGCGGCAGGGCTATAATGGACCCAACGAGTCAGAGTAGGGCTCGGCATGTTTAAGTGCCGGCGGGACGGGGAGTTGTCCGCCGGACGAAAAGAGCGTGGCTCTTGCAGTGCCGGACCCGCATCCCGCTGTCACGGTTGAGCCTGCCCTCTCATCCATGTGCCTGCGGAGAAGTCTGTTTTTTGCCGTCCCGCAAGCGATGGTGAGGGGGTGTTTGTTTTGTCCAAGAGAATATCCGTCCGGGCGCTGACGGCCTGCGCCATGATGACGGCGCTGGCGGTGGTGCTCAACCGCTTCTGCTCCATCCACACCGCCGGCTGGACCATCGGCTTCGCCTTCGTGCCGGTGGCCCTGGCGGCGATCCTGTACGGCCCGGCGTACGGCGCCGTGGTGGGCGGCCTGGCGGACCTGGTGGGGGCCCTGCTGTTCCCCTTCGGACCGTATTTCCCGGGCTTTACCATTACGGCGGCCCTGATGGGCGCGATGTACGGCTGGTTCCTCCACAACAGGAGAGCCCGCTTCCTGTCCCATATCCTGCCGCCGGTGCTCATCAACAACCTGCTCCTGGGCCTGCTGGTCAACACCCTCTGGGTCAGCATCCTCTCCGGCTCCCGTACCTACTGGGGCTGGTTCGTCTACCGCCTGCCGGAGTACGGGGTGCTGGTGCCGCTGAATCTGATCCTGCTGCCGGTGCTGCTGCGCCTGGCGGGACAGTTGGAGAAATACAGGTGAGGCGCGAGATGACCTGCGAAGAAGCCCTGAACTATCTCAATAACGCCGAGTGGAAGAGCGACCACGCGGGGCTCCGCCGGATGGAGGAGCTGTGCCGGCGGCTGGGCCATCCGGAGCGGGATTTGCGGTTTATCCACGTGGCCGGCACCAACGGCAAGGGCTCCGTCTGCGCCATGCTGGACAGCGTGCTCCGCTCCGCCGGCTACCGGGTGGGCCTGTTCACTTCCCCCTACATCGAGCGGTTCAACGAGCGCATCCGCCTGGACGGCGCGGAGATCTCCGACGAGGAGCTGGCGGCGGTCACCGAAGCGGTGAAGGCCTGCGCCGACGATATGGCGGAGAAGCCCACCGCCTTCGAGCGGATCACCGCCGCCGCCCTGGTCTATTACAGCCGGATGGCTTGCGATGTTGTGGTGTGGGAGTGCGGTCTGGGGGGGCGGCTGGACGCCACCAACGTGATCCCCACGGCGGAGCTGTCCGTCATCACCGGCATCGCCCTGGACCACTGCCACATCCTGGGCGACACCATGGAGCAGATCGCCGCCGAAAAGGCCGGCATCATCAAGCCCAGCGTCCCCGTCCTCTTCGGCCAGGGGGACGAGAGCGCCGCCGTGGTGATCCGCGCCGCGGCGGAGGAGCGCCGCAGCCCGCTGTATCTTACCGACTTTTCCGCCATCTCCGACGTCCGGGCCGACCTGTCCGGCACCGTGTTCCGGTTCCGCGGCCGGGAGCTGCGCATGGCGCTGGTGGGCCTGTACCAGACCCGCAACGCCGCCACCGCCCTGACGGCGGTAGAGCTGCTGCGGCAGGCGGGCCTTGCCATCTCCGAAGCCGCCGTGACTGACGGTCTGGCCTCCGCCCGGTGGAGGGCCCGGTTTGAGGTGCTGGCCCGGGACCCGCTGACCGTCTATGACGGCGCTCACAACCCTCAGGGGGTGGACGGCGCCGTGGAGAATATTGCCAGCCTTCTGTCGCCGCTGACGCCGGACGGCAGGGTGATCCTGCTGACGGGCGTTATCGCCGAGAAGGATCACCGGCGGATGATGGCGGCGCTGGCCCCTTACGCCGCCGCCGCGGTGACGGTCCGGCCGGACAGCCCCCGGGCGCTGGCGGCGGAGGACACGGCGACGGAGCTGAGGGACCATGGCGTACCCGTCCGGGCTGCCGGAAGCGTTGCCGACGGCGTCCGCGCCGCCGTGACCCTGGCCCGGCGGGAGAAGCGCCCGCTGGTGTGCCTGGGCTCCCTCTACCTGTACGCCCCGGTGAGACAGGCGCTGTACGCCCTTTTGGGGGAGTAAAAAAGAACGAAAAAAGCCCGGACGGCAACCGCCGTCCGGGCTTTTGAATGTTCACAAATAATTCAAAGGCCCACCTATTGACTTTACAGGGAAGGGGTGGTAAACTGTGTTAGCACTCGAGGAAAAGGAGTGCTAACAAAGCGAGGTTTGCTATGGAATTGACCGAGCGAAAAAGACAAATATTAAAGATCGTGGTGGACAGCTACATCGAGACCGCCGAGCCCATCGGCTCCAAGGCCATCGTGGAACGGATGCCCGGTAAGATCAGCTCCGCCACCGTCCGCAACGAGCTGGCGGATCTGACGGAGCTGGGCTACCTGGAGCAGCCCCACACCTCCGCCGGCCGGATCCCCTCGCCGAAGGGGTACCGCCTGTACGTCAACGAGCTGATGGAGCACAAAGCCCTCAGCGACGAGGAGACGGCGGCCATCAACCGGACATTGTCCGGCAAGATGGCCGGCATGGACGAGGTGATCTCCCGGGCGGGCCAGATGGTGTCCAGCTTCGTGGGCTACCCCACCTATACGGTGGCGGACCACCGCAGCGCCGCCACCGTGCGCCGCTTTGAGCTGATCGCCGTGGACGGCGGCAGCTTCATCACCGTGGTGATGCTGTCGGACAGCCGGGTGAAGAGCCAGCTGACGCGGCTGGATCTGCCGGTGGACGCCGGGCAGCTGCCGGAGCTGAGCCACCTGCTGAACACCCACTTTACCGGCATCGGAGCCACGGAGATGAACGGCCGGCTGATGAACCTCAGCGACCAGGTGGACGGCAACTGGTTCCTGCTGTTGAACCGGGTGGTGGAATACGCCGGCGAGCTGGTGCGTCAGAGCGACCGGCAGGAGGTGTTCACCAATGGCGCCAGCCAGCTGCTGAAGTTTCCGGAGTACCGGGACGTGGACAAGGCCCACGATCTGATGAGCTTCATGGTGGACAACAAGGAGAACCTGCCGGTGCCCACCGGCGACGCCCCCATGCAGATCTTGATCGGGCCGGAGAACGTGAACGATGCCCTGAAGGAGAGCAGCGTGGTCATCGCCAGCTATGACATCGGCGACAATATGCGGGGACTGGTTGGCGTGGTCGGCCCCACGCGGATGGATTACGCCACCGTGGCGGCCCGACTCAGCTACTTTGCCGAGAGCCTGAGCGCCATGTTCGGCAAGAAAAATCAGCTGCCGCCCAAGGAGGAAGAGGAATGAGCGAGAAGGAAAAGAAGGATCTGCCCGAGAACGAGGAGGTCAAGGAGGCCAAGGAGGAAGCCGTCCAGCCGGAGAGCCCCGAGCAGGAGCAGCCGGCGGAGGAGACCTACACCGTCACCCGGGAGCAGATGGAGAAAATGGAGGCCCTGGCCAAGATGGTCAGCGACGGCAACGACAAGTATCTGCGCCTGGCCGCCGAATATGACAACTACCGCAAGCGCACCGCCAAGGAGAGGGAAAATCTCTACACCGCCGCCAAGGCGGACACCATCAAGCCCTTCCTGGATGTGTACGACAACCTGGAGCGGGGCGTGTCCCAGTTTGCTGAGGACGATCCCCATCGGCAGGGCCTGGAGATGATCACCAAGCAGCTGCTCGACGTGCTCCAGAAGCTGGGCGTCACGGAGATCGAGGCGCTGAACGCCCCCTTTGATCCGGAAAAGCACAACGCCGTCATGCACGTGGAGGATGAAAACGCAGGCGAAAACACCGTGGTAGAGGTCTTTCAAAAGGGCTTCACCCTGGGTGAGAAAGTACTCCGCTTCTCTGTGGTCAAGGTGGCCAACTGAAGAGCTTCGCCGCCAAAACGCTTCGCTGGTTTTGTCGGCGAGAGGGATCGCAGCCCGCTCCGCGCACGCACTGCGTTCGCACACTGCGCGGCCTGAGAAGTATTTTTTGCCACGTACACGCCGCGGCAAAAAATGACAGAAAAGTTCCGCTGCCGCGGCAGCGGAACTGTGCGAGACGATTACGCACCGAATGATGCGTTGTATATAGGAACCCATTCCGTAAAGAAATAATAAATTGATATATCATAGGAGGCAAGCATTATGTCTAAAGTTATCGGTATCGATCTGGGTACGACCAACTCCTGCGTAGCCGTCATGGAGGGCGGCGAGGCCGTCGTCATCGCCAACGCCGAGGGAAACCGCACCACCCCGTCCGTGGTGGCCTTCTCCAAGACCGGCGAGCGCATGGTGGGCCAGGTGGCCAAGCGCCAGGCCATCACCAATCCCGAGCGCACCATCTCCTCCATCAAGCGTGAGATGGGCAGCGACCACCGGGTGGGCATCGACGGCAAGAACTATACCCCCCAGGAGATCAGCGCCATGATCCTCCAGAAGCTGAAGGCCGACGCCGAGAGCTATCTGGGCAGCACCGTCACCGAGGCGGTCATCACCGTCCCCGCCTACTTCACCGACTCCCAGCGCCAGGCCACCAAGGACGCCGGCCGCATCGCCGGTCTGGATGTCAAGCGCATCATCAATGAGCCCACCGCCGCGGCCCTGGCCTATGGCGTGGACAAGGAGCAGGCCCAGAAGATCATGGTCTACGACCTGGGCGGCGGCACGTTCGACGTGTCCATCCTGGAGATCGACGACGGCGTCATCGAGGTCCTGGCCACCGCCGGCAACAACCGTCTGGGCGGCGACGACTTCGACCAGTGCATCATGAAGTACTTGGTGAGTGAGTTCAAGAAGGCTGAGGGCATCGACCTCAGCGGCGACAAGGTGGCCATGCAGCGCCTGAAGGAGGCCGCCGAGAAGGCCAAGATCGAGCTGTCCGGCGTCACCACCTCCAACATCAACCTGCCCTATATCACCGCCGACGCCACCGGCCCCAAGCACCTGGACGTGACGTTGACCCGTGCCAAGTTCAACGAGCTGACCGGCCACCTGGTGGACGCCACCATGGGCCCCGTGCGTCAGGCCATGTCCGACGCGGGCCTGAAGCCCAGCGATCTGGCCAAGGTGCTGATGGTGGGCGGCTCCAGCCGTATCCCCGCCGTGGTGGAGGCCGTCAAGGGCTTCACCGGCTCCGAGCCCTTCAAGGGCATCAACCCCGATGAGTGCGTGGCCATGGGCGCCGCCCTCCAGGCCGGCGTGCTGACCGGCGATGTGAAGGGCCTGCTGCTGCTGGACGTGACCCCCCTGTCCCTGGGCATCGAGACCATGGGCGGCGTGTGCACCCGCCTCATCGAGCGCAACACCACCATCCCCGTGAAGAAGAGCCAGATCTTCTCCACCGCCGCCGACAACCAGACCTCCGTGGAGGTCAACGTGCTGCAGGGCGAGCGTGAGATGGCCGCCGCCAACAAGAGCCTGGGCCGCTTCCACCTGGACGGCATCGCCCCGGCCCGCCGCGGCGTGCCTCAGATCGAGGTGACCTTCGATATCGACGCCAACGGCATCGTCAACGTGTCCGCCAAGGATCTGGGCACCGGCAAGGAGCAGCACATCACCATTACCTCCTCCTCCAACATGAGCAAGGAGGACATCGAGAAGGCCGTCAAGGAGGCTGAGCAGTATGCCGCCGAGGACGCCAAGATCAAGGAGAAGGTGGAGATCCGCAACCAGGCCGACCAGATGGTCTATCAGTCCGAGAAGACCCTGTCCGAGGTGGGCGACAAGATCCCCGAGAGCGAGAAGGCCCCCATCCAGGCCGGCATCGACAAGCTGAAGGAGACGCTGAAGGGTGACGACACCGACGCCATCAAGGCCGCCACCGACGAGTTGACCCAGCTGTTCTACAAGATGAGCGAGAAGCTCTATCAGCAGCAGGCTCCTCAGGGCGATCCCAACATGGGCGGCCAAACCGGACCCCAGAGCGACCCTCAGGGCGGCCAGTACTACGACGCCGACTACAAGGTCGTGGACGACGAGGATCAGAACAAGTAAAGCAGATTTCAGCCGCAAAAAGGGGCAGGGACACCTGTCCCTCTTTGTGGCGTTAAGGAGCAAGACCTATGGCGCAGGAAAAACGCGATTATTACGAGGTCCTGGGGGTGTCCAAAGACGCCACCGAGGACGAGATCAGAAAAGCGTATAAAAAGCTGGCCCGGAAGTACCACCCGGACATGAACCCCGGCGACAAGGAGGCCGAGGAGAAGTTCAAGGAGGTCAACGAGGCCAACGAGGTGCTGTCTGACCCGGAGAAGAAGGCCCGGTACGACCAGTTCGGCTTTGCCGGCGTGGACCCCAACTACGGGGCCGGGGCCGGCGGGGCCTATGGCGGCGCGGGCTTCGACTTCGGCGACCTGGGCGACATCTTCGGCAGCTTCTTCGGCGGTGGCTTCGGCGGGGGAACCCGGACGCGGAACGGTCCCCAGCGGGGCGAGAGCATCCGCGCCAGTGTGACCATCAGCTTCACCGAGGCGGCCTTCGGCTGCGAGAAGGAGGTCACGCTGGAGCGCAGCGAGCCGTGTCACACCTGCAAGGGCAACGGCTGCGCCCCCGGTACCACCCCGGAGGTCTGCCCTGATTGCCGCGGCAGCGGTGTTGTCATGCGCTCCCAGCGGACGCCCTTCGGCGTCATGCAGTCCCAGATGCCCTGCCAGAAGTGCGGCGGTACCGGCAGGATCATCCACCAGCCCTGCCCCGACTGCCGCGGCAGCGGCAGCGTCCGCAAGCGCAAGACCATTCAGGTCACCATCCCCGCCGGCATCGACGACGGGCAGACCATCTCCCTGCGGGGCCAGGGCCACGCCGGCAAAAACGGCGGCCCGGCCGGCGATCTGCTGATCACGGTCATGGTGCGGCCCCACGAGATCTTCCGCCGGGAGGGCACCGCCGTGTTCTGCGAGGCCCCCATCACCTTCACCCAGGCGGTGCTGGGCGCCGAGCTGGAGATCCCCACCATCGACGGCAAGGTGAAATACGCCATCCCCGAGGGGACCCAGACCGGCTCGGTGTTCCGCCTGAAGGGGAAGGGCATCCCCGTGCTCAACGGCCGGGGCCGGGGCGACCAGTACGTCACCGTCACCATCGAGACGCCCAAGGATCTGAACAAGGAGCAGAAGGAAGCCCTGCGGAAGTTCAGCGAGACCCTGGGTGAGAACAACTACCAACAGCAAAAGAGCTTCTTCAAGAAGTTCAAGAAGTAAGAGTTCACTATGTATCTTGCCGACTACCACCTACATTCCACCTGCTCCCCGGACGGGGAGTGCACCATGGCCCAGATGGCGAAAGCCGCCGCGGACCGCGGCCTCCAGGAGATCTGCGTGACCGACCACCTAGACACCGTGGAGTGGGGCACCTACGCTCCCCGGACCGACTTCCCCTGGACCGAGGCCCGTCGCCAGCTGGAGGAGGCCCGCCGCCTCTGGGGCGACCGGCTGACCATCAAGCTGGGCGCCGAGCTGGGTGAGGCGGTGCTGTCCTTCGACCGGGCGGAAAAGCTCCTGGCCGACGCACCGGAGCTGGATTTTGTCATCGGCTCGGTCCATATGGCCAGCCAGCGGTACGGCCACATGGACCTCTACTATCTGCCCAGGGCCGACATAGACTATTACCAAGGCCTCATCGCCGACTATCTGGACGACGTGCTGGCGCTGGCGCGCTGGGGGAAATTCCAGGTGCTGGGCCACCTGACCCTGCCCCTGCGCTACATACGGAAGAACGCCGGCCTCACCATGGACTTCTCCGCCCACCTGGACCGCGTGGAGGAGATCTTCCGCACCATCATCCCCAAGGGGATCGGCATCGAGTGCAATACAAACCGGGGGGATATCCCCCTGCCCGACGCTGATATTTTGACGCTCTACCGCCGCCTGGGCGGCGAGATCATCACCATCGGCACTGACGCCCACGACACGCGGTATGTGGGCTGCCGGGTGGCGGAAACCCAGCAGCTGCTGCGCGACTGCGGCTTCCGCTATTTCACCACGTTCACACAGGGAGCGCCGGAATTCCGGCCGCTCTGAGAGCTGAAAGGAGAGAGACCCATGAAAATTGCCATCGGCTGCGACCACGGCGGCTATCTGCTCAAGCAGGACATCCTCATCTGGATGGAGGAGAACGACATCGACTACGAGGACTTCGGCTGCTACAGCACCGAGAGCGTGGACTATCCCGTTTACGGCGAGAAGGTGGCCCGCGCGGTAGCCAGCGGCGCGTGCGACAAGGGCATCGTTATCTGCACCACCGGCATCGGCATCTCCATCGCCGCCAACAAGGTCAAAGGCATTCGCTGCGCCCACTGCGCCGATCCCCTGTCCGCCGAGATGACCCGCCGCCACAACGACGCCAACGTGCTGGCCCTGGGCGCGGGTATCGTGGGTCCCAACCTGGCCAAGCGGATGGTGGAGGTCTTTTTGAACACGGAGTTTGAGGGCGGCCGCCACGCCCGCCGTGTGGGCCAGCTGGACGCCATCGAGCCGTAACGCCATGGCGACCCAAGGATACAGCCGGTACCGGGGCCGCAGCGGCGGACACAAGGGCGGCCTGGTGGTCGTGCTGGTATTGATCCTGCTGGCGGCGGTAGCCTTTTTGGTGAGTCAGCGGTACCTGGTCTATGACGAGTCCGGGAAGGCCCACTGGGAACTGCCCTTTATCCACCGGAGCGACACCCAGCAGGAGCGGCCGGAGGACAATCCCATCTCCCCGGAGGACGTGGTCATCGAGCGGGAGGACCCGGAGCCGGAGCCCGGTCCGGAGCCGCAGCCCCGTCAGAAGCTGACGGAGCTCCACGCCCGGGAGCTGGAGAACGGCAGCCTGTGGTGGAACACGGAGTATGTCCTCTCCGGCGTGGAGGGAGACATGATGGTGGAGGTCAAGCGCCCCGGCGGCGGCATCACCTACGGTACGGAGGTCGAAACGCCCTCCGGCGTGGTGGTAGAGCGGGGCGTGACCCGGGACAATCTGACTGTCCTGCTCCAGAGCGACCACTACGCGGTGGCCCGCCTCAGCTGCTTTCGGGATACCGCCTATGCCGAGGGCATGCCGGACACGGCGCTGAAGGCCACTTGGGGCGATGTCTGGTACGATGGGGACGGCCGGGCCTGGCTGGACCCGTCCAACCCGGATACCCTGGCGTATTTGACGGCCCTGTGCCAGGAGTGCGCCGGTCTGGGCTTTGATGAGATCCTGTTGGACGGCTTTTGCTACCCCGTCAGCGGCAGCCAGGAGGCGCTGTTGCTGGCGGAGGGCCTCAACAAGACTGCCGTTTTGACGGAGTTTGCCGCCGCCATTCGCCAGGCCCTGCCGGAAAACGTGGCGCTGAGCGTGGCATACCGGGGCAATATGGGACCCCTGGGCGGTGCCGGCGGTGTGACGGCGGAGCTGCTGGCGGCCTTCGACCGGATCTACGTGGACGAATCCGTGGATCGGGAGGCTCTGGACAAGGCCCTGCCGGAGAGCTTTGACCGCGCCGGCGGTCTGGCGCTGATCTGCTATGCCAGGCCGGAGTCCGGCGGCTACGTGATCATGCCGTAAAGAAAACGAAAGGACACTCCTTCCGGCAGCACTTCATAAGGAGGCTGCCTTGAGGCGGCAATTACCGACTCAAAAGGATATGAAACCGGCGTGGCCATTGCGGTCACGCCGGTTTTGTCGCTCTGTTCCGGATTTTGGGGCAAAATCCGATGCTCGTTATGATTGTGGACAACAGAAAACCTATTCGACAAATTGAAATTTGAAATCCCCGAAATCATAGGCATCCGCCGCTGATTATAGGGCTTTAATGAAATCCTCTGAAACTGTTGAAAACAAAGGATTTTCCGCGATCTGCTCACCGAATCCCTTTATTAATTGTTACACCGTTTCAACGACGCCCGCGCCGCTCATAAGGGCAAAAGCAAGGGCAAGAATAACCCATAACAGAATATAACAAGGTGTGGCAATCGGGAGCCTGTGACATATGTGCGCATACATCAACGGAGCTATTATACAGGAGGATTTCACAATGGAAAAGACCATTTATGACGAAAACAACGGTTTGTGGTACGAGCTGCGGGGAGACTATCACATCCCCTGCCTGACGGTACCGGCTCAAGAAGAACGGGCCATTGGCATATGAGGGCAGCGGCATCTGCGATATATTAGGGCGGAGCGCAAGGCCTTATATGCGGAGCTGCTGATTAGCGGCAGACTGAACATCTACCTTGCTGACATCAACGAACAGGCAACGGAGCAGATGCTCCAGCTAACACAGCAGATGGCTGAACGTGAGGGTGTCACTGAACAACTCAAAGCACAGGATCAAATGCTGTGGGTGCAGCGAATGAACAACATCCGAAACAGGGCAATGGAGATCGTAAACCATGAGCTGATTTACGCATAAGGTACCAGGCGGCGGGGATTGCTCCCCGCCGCCTACTGCATATTAATCGTTTTCTTTGTTTACCAAGTGTGCCCTTTACTCAATAGTTACTTCTATGCCACCTGTCACACTTTTTCCGGTTATTTCGATCAGGTAGTGCCCATCGTTCTGTATCGTATAGGCATGATAACCCCAATTGTATACATCACAGAAGAATACCGGGGCCTTTCCGTTTTCTGTAACACTTAATTGCAGATGTCCCCGTTTTAACTCAACAATGTGAAACTCTATGCTATCTCCCTTTTTCAGATCATACTCTTTAATCACGGAGGTATTCAGCATTTTTGCCTCCACGACGTATCCATTGACGTATCCGTTATCAATTTCTGTAGTCGTATACGATGACCACCGATATGTAAACCAGAAAACCACTCCTATTATGGCAATCATTGCAACAATAAGAACAAAAACCCCTGCATAATTTAACCGGAATCCCGAGCTGTCGCCCGATATCTGTTTCTCATATTTATAGTAATGTGCGGTCGTGATCGAGAAAAAAACAAGATATACTATTGCCAGCCCAAGGAAAATGAAAGACAAAATCTCCATGGCAATAAAACCACTGTAACCTCCTAGAGCATTTCCCAGTGTATTCATAAATAACTGCGAGATGATCACCAAAGCAAAAAGTAGGATCACCGGGATAATCTTTCCTCTATAGGCACGTTTCATCATATCAAGTCTTGAAGCATTATCACAGAAGATTTCTTCTCTTTCCTCCCCAACGACTCCTTCTTTCCGGAAATAGCTGTAACCTGCGAAATCACATATGTACTCCCATCCGCAATCGGAAAACATCTGGACATATTCAGCCTTGTTTCTGATTCCTTCTTGGTTATAATCCAGTCTGTAGGCGAACCGTTCAGGTTCACTTTTCTCAAAATGATAAAAGCCCGGGAATGTCACACGGGTAAAACGCCACCCCTTTTCATTCATGGCGCTCAGATAATCCTCTTCTTGCTGATATTGGGGAATCGTGAAAAATTTGAAGACCGTTTTATTGTTTCCCATCATCTCATCTCCTTCATGTTTCTATAAAGGCGTTCTATCCTTTTCATCTCCAGATTTATGACTTCACTGCCCAGGTCCGTAATCGAATAGATTTTTCTTTTCTCCTCCTCACGTACAAATCTGATCAATCCATCTTTTTCCATCTTTGACAGGCTTCCATACATAGTTCCCGGTGCCAGGACAATATCCCCTTCTGTCATCTCTTTAACCATCTGGACTATTCCATATCCATGATTCGGTTCTCTAAGGCACAGCAAAATATAGAAACTTGTTTCTGTCATGGGAACATACACTTTTTTTATATGTGCGTCCATAATTTGCTCCTTTCTATTTCACTACAATGCATCGCACTGCGATATAAACAATATCGCAGTGCGATGCATTTGTCAAGTATTTTTATAAAAAATTCAGAACATATTCCGCCTTAGCGTCCTCTGTCATAATCATGGCTACGAGGTCGTATCTGCTGTCGCCGTGCATCGTTCCGGCGCTTTGCTTCTGCCTCCATATCTCGGAGCTTCTTTCGTATGCTCTCTTTTTCAGGCGGTTTCTGCTGGGGCTTTTCTTCGCCCTTAGCCTGGCGCTCCCATGCGGCCAGATCACGGTTGTACTGCTCCACAAAGGCCGTGGCAGCGTCAAAAGTCCGTTTGAAGGCCTGCACGTCTGGGTAGCCGTCCTCTTTGAGGATACCCGGCAGCCGATCCATACGGCGGTCAATTTCCTGCTGTAGACCTGCAATCTTTTCCTGCAAGGCCTTACGCTCCTTGCCCTTGAACAGCCCGGTCGTCTCGGCAAGCTGCTTTTCCAGTTTGGGAAGCTCCCCGTGCATGAGTTGCTTGATCGCCCTGGCTTCGTCCTGCACCTTGCCCATCAGCTTCTGCATCTTTCGGTACTCCGCCATATCAATAGACAGCGTAGGCTTGGGCGGGATTTCTGTCTCCCGGATCAATACCTGTAGGATTTCTTTGGCCTTCTGGATGATGCCCCGGAACAGTCCCGGCAGCCAGCCGTGCTTCTGCACGGAGCGGCTGGCCTCGTTGTAGACATGTTCGTTTCTGAGCTCAATGATCTTTGATTCGGCGATCCCGGATACCAGCGCCATATCCGCCGCTCTGTTCCAATCCTGCCGCGCGGCATTGTCCGCCTCGATCTCCGCCGCCTTTGGGTTGTTCTTCCCAATCTTCTTTGTCGGGAGATACACGCTGTTCGGATCAAAGACCTTTAAGCGCCGTTCCGGGTCATGGATGTGCCGGTTGATCAGGGCAGTGTAAAACTGCTTGGCCTCATCCAGAAACAGCTCGTTTTTGAAAACATCATCCTTAGCTGTGAACAGGTGGCTTTCGTAAGCCTCGCCTTTTTTGATAACAGTGCAGCCATCCCGGATTTTGCCGTCCTCTCCGGTGATCTCTTTCTTGGTTCGTACCCGCTTGCCGAGTTCATCATAGAACACGCTGCGGGTGGCGATCTTGACCTCCGGCTCCGGCAGCAAGCGCCGCTCCGAAAAGATGAGATGGATATGATAGTTTTTCTTCGTCTTATTGTGGTGGAGCGCAGAGACGCATTCCACATCGTACCGCTTCTTGAACTGCTCCGTGAACTCCCGCAGTACCCGGTTGGGGTCAAACTGCGTGTATTCTTCCGGCAGCGCAATGATCAGCTCCCGCGCCTCGATGCACTTTCCCTCAGTCCCGAAACGCTTGAATTCCTCCTGGCACTCCTTCGCCAAATCGTTCCAGAAGGTCATATCTTCCCTTGTAGAGAAGGTGGCGTAAAGGTATTCCTGCCGCTTGGGGTCTGAGATATACGATATTCTTCCCTTGACATTGGACAGCTTCGACATCTGGATAAAGCTGTGCCGTGCCATCGTTCACCTCCGTTCTTTCGTACTTCGTCTCCCGTCCTCGTCCCCCGTATGTTGTCACGCCGCCGCAGCGGTGTGACAACACCGGAAAGCGCCGGGCGGTTTCCGGCTGCGCCTCTGTCCTTCGACGCCGGGACAGAGACGCAGGCCCTCCGCAGGAGCGAAATGCCCCTTGTACAAATCGCCAGATTTGTGCGAGGGGTGTATTTCGCTCTCAAACGGCGAGGCCTTTTTCCTGCTGTGTCCATCCCTTAGCGCACCTCCCGGACGTCTGCCTGATTGAGCAGGTTTCTCCCCTGATTGACTGTCATGAAGTTCTCCAGAGCATCCCTTCGGATGATCGTCTTTCGGCCCACTTTGAGTACGGGGAGCTTCCCCCAGTCCACCAGCTTCCGCATGGTATTCCGCCCGATCCCCGTAATTTCGGCAGCTTCGTCGATGGTCAGTCCCATTTTGGCGTCTCTCATGTTATCACCTCCATTCGACAAATACTCGTTTTGCAACCTTTGCTCTGCCATTATACTTATTTCGCCTCTGTTTGTCAACTCATTCTGCAACCTATTAAGAAATATTTTTGAAAATATACGCAAAATAGGGTTGCAAACTGAGCAGGCGTGTGTTATACTTGCATTCGTTAGGAGGTGAATACCTTGAAGACAAAAGAAATGTTCAGCCCGAAACAGGTCGGAGAACGGATCAAGGAGCGCCGGACAGAGCTGGGGCTCTCGATGCCGGAGCTGGGAAAGCGGATCGGCGTCAACAAATCCACCATCCAGAGATATGAAGCGGATGGGGTCGATCCGAAACGCACCATGATCATCAACGGTCTGGCGGAAGCACTTCTCACCACGCCCGAATGGCTGACGGGGCTTTCCGATGAAAAGGAATACAGCATCTATACCGTCTGCCAGTTGGATTTGGAGAAGCACATCAAGGGCTATCTGGAAGCGGTAACGAACACCGTAAACGGAGAACCGCACCAGCAGCTTTTGACCACCTTCCTCGGCCAGATCGTAGACCTCTACACCATCCTCACCAAGTATTGGGCGGTGTCCATGAAGAAGGTCGATGAAGTGGCGGAGGACGAAGGGCTGAAAGAGTCCATCGGCAAATATGCGATCCATATCGGCTCCATCACCGAGCAGGTCTACCAGAAGGAGATGGAGGTCCCGATAGAGGATATGAAGCGATACCTGGACGGCATCCTGCATCTGTACGATGAAGGCCGGACAAAGGTATCTATCCCGGAGCTATTCGGGATCGTCGATCAGGCGAAGCAGAAGCTGATCGAAAAAGGTACATAAGTACCGTGGCACCTTGAAATACGAATACGGGAACGAAAAAAGCCGGTCATAAAGACCGGCGGATATGGTAACACGCACACCATATGTCACAGA
>Ga0079305_1000227_pt1 | contig 133937 bp, 142 predicted proteins | sample LMS_cellobiose_e_FD_79183 | JGI IMG/M metagenome (GOLD analysis project Ga0079305, IMG submission 79183) | Rumen-fistulated moose microbial communities from Alaska, USA - LMS_cellobiose_enrichment | ecosystem: Host-associated > Mammals > Digestive system > Stomach > Rumen fluid ...
ATACGCCTGTTATAGCCTCACATGGAAAGCAAACGGTCAAAGAGTATTTGGAGGAATGGGTAGAAAACCACGGAAAGGCAAACCTGCGTCCAAGCACCTTTGCCAGCTACAAGAGTCATATTAGAAATCACATTGTCCCGTATGTCGGCCATGTGCAGCTCAATCAGCTTTCACCTGCAATGCTGGACAATATGTTTCAGCAGCTTTTCGATAAAGGGCTGTCCAACAGCACCGTCCGCTACGCACAGCGCATTTTAAGTGTTTCGATGGAACATGCCCGCAAGTACCACTATATCGAATATAACCCCGCCCGTGATGTCATTACGAAGTTTGGCAAACAGGGCAAGACGCCTGATCCGTACACTATTGAGCAGATGCAGCAGTTTATGAGCAAGGTTATCGGCACGGAATGGGAAATGCCGGTCATGCTGGCCGGACTGTATGGGCTGCGAATCAGTGAAATTCTGGGTCTGCGTTGGAGAAATGTCGATTTGGAGAAAGGGACGTTTGGCGTTGTAGAACAGCTGCCATTTAAGGTGCCGGCTGGGACAAAAGAGCTTTCGGAAATGGCACCGACGAAATCCAATGACCGCATTTTGCCGATTACGGACTTAACCCGGCCATATTTCGAACAGCAGCTTGCATTGCAGACCCGTCGAAAAGAGCTGACTGCGGCCGCCGGAGTTCCTTACTATGATAACGATTTGGTTGTAGCAAAGCCGGACGGAGCACCTTACCGGCGTGACGCTGTTTCCTCGAATTTCGGTCAGCTTGTTCGTCACCTTGAAATGCCGCATATCAGATTCCATGATCTCCGCCATACGGCAGCGACCAACATGCATCAGCTTACCGGCGACTTCTATACTGTCGGGGAGATATTGGGCCATTCACTCAAAGGGATCGGGATGTCTTTGGGAATCTCCACCAATCTCGAAGCGGTAACAGCGCAATATGTGGATGTTCGTCTTGAACGGAAAAAGGATGTGCTGGACACATACCACAAGGCTTTGCATCCGCAAAAAGAGACGGCGGAGACAGAACACAAACCCAAACCGGCAAAGAAAAGAAGCAGCGAAATGGAGCTGTAAAGGAATTATCTCTTTATAACTCAACGCTGCTTTTTATCTCTTTTTAGGAGTTCCGGGCACCATTAGGGCACCACGCTATACTTTTTTAGCGAATAGGATGTATGCTCGACATAGCGCAGGGCACCACAAATCAGGGCACCCCGGGCACCATTTGCCCGGCTCCACTCGAAAACGGGCACCACAAATCAGGCATAAGAAAACCCGCGTAAACCCTTGATTTACGCGGGATTGTTGTTGGCGGAGACGGTGGGATTCGAACCCACGTGCCCTCTCGGACAACTCGATTTCGAGTCGAGCTCGTTATGACCACTTCGATACGTCTCCATATAATAATTATTCAGTTTTCGGGCACAATCACATGATTTCGAGTCACGCCTCTTCGACCACTTGAGTAACCCTCCGTATCTCTGTTGTGCCATTATACCCAAAAGGCTTTGAAAAATCAAGCGCGCCCGCAAGTTTTTTCCGCATGTCGGCCGCGAAAAATGTTTATGGATCGTTCATATAATTCGTTTATATATTTATATAAATATGTTGACAACTTTTGCGTTGAAGCGTATAATGGTGGCATCCGAAGGAAAGAGAGGCAGGCGTTATGAAAAAAACATTGTACAGCCTGATGCTCAACGAAGACGTCGTGCGCGAGGTGGACGCGATGGCTCACCGCCTGGGCACCAACCGTTCCAGCCTGATCAACCAGATCCTCGCGGAATACGTCGGCTACACCACCCCCGAGCGCCGTATCAACGACGTGCTCTCCGCCATCGAGCAGCTCATGAGCCCCTCGCGGGAGCTGGTGCCGTTCTTCGCGCCGAACAGTCTTTCGATGTCGCTCAAGAGCTCGCTGGAATATAAGTACCGCCCCACGATCAAGTACGAGGTGGAGCTCTACCGCAGCGCGGGCGAGTCCATCGGCGAGCTGAGCGTGGTCTTCCGCACGCAGTCGGCGGTGCTGATCTCGGCCATGACGGAGTTTTTCCGGCTCTGGAAGTCTCTGGAGGACACGCATCTGGCTCCGCGCACCGGCGCGCGGCACAGCTACGCGCTGTATGAGGGCAAGTTCGTCCGCAGTCTGGCCGCGCCGGACAAGGACTGCACGCCGGACGAGCTGGCCGCGGCGCTGAGCGAATACATCAAGCTCTTTGACCGCCTCATGAAGGCTTGGCTGACCGGGCGCATGGACGCCCACGAGATCGAGGCCGCCTATTTCTCGCATATGCGAAACACGCCCGTGCACATCTGAGCGCGGACGGGAAAGGAGAGGTTCTATATGAATGCTCAAAACTATACCCAGAAAAGCCTGGAGGCCGTTCAGACCGCCCAGGCCATGGCGCAGGAAAACCGCAACAGCTCCCTTGCGCCGGAGCACCTGCTCTACGCGCTGGTCGACCAGGACGGGGGCCTGATCCCCTCTCTGCTCGGCCGGATGGGTGTGGATGCAAACGCCCTGCTGTCCGAGCTGGACTCGGCGATCGCCGCGCTGCCGAAGGTCGGCAGCGCCGCGCAGGTCTATCTGGCTCCGGAGACCGACCGTGCGCTGAACGCCGCCGAAAAGGCCGCAAAAAGCATGGGCGACGAATACGTCTCCGTCGAGCATCTGATGATCGGCCTCTTCTCCGCCGCGACCCCGGCCATCAAGCGCCTCTTCTCCGACCACGGCATCACCAGAGCCGCCTTCACGACCGAGCTGAGCAAGGTCAAGACCTCGCCCGTCACCGGCGACAATCCGGAGAGCACCTATGACGCGCTGACCAAATACGGCACCGATCTGGTGCAGCGGGCGCGGGACAACAAGCTCGACCCCGTCATCGGGCGGGACAATGAGATCCGGAACGTCATCCGCATCCTCTCCCGCAAGACCAAGAACAATCCCGTCCTGATCGGCGAGCCCGGCGTGGGCAAGACCGCCATCGCCGAAGGGCTGGCGCAGCGGATCGTCCGCGGCGACGTGCCCGAGGGACTCAAGGACAAGACGATCTTTTCGCTGGATATGGGCGCGCTGATCGCGGGCGCGAAATACCGCGGCGAATTTGAGGAGCGGCTCAAGGCTGTGCTGGAGGAGATCCGCAAATCCGAAGGCCGGATCCTGCTCTTCGTCGATGAGCTGCACACCATCGTCGGTGCCGGCAAGACCGAGGGCAGCATGGACGCGGGCAACCTGCTCAAGCCCATGCTGGCCCGCGGCGAGCTGCACTGCATCGGTGCGACCACGCTGGACGAATACCGCAAGTATATCGAGAAGGACGCCGCGCTCGAGCGGCGTTTCCAGCCCGTTCTGGTCGACGAGCCTTCGGTGGAGGACACGGTCTCCATCCTGCGCGGCCTGAAGGAGCGCTACGAGGTCTACCACGGCGTGCGCATCCACGACAGCGCGCTGGTCGCCGCCGCCACGCTCTCCCACCGCTATATCACCGACCGGTTCCTGCCCGACAAGGCCATCGACCTGGTGGACGAGGCCTGCGCGATGATCCGCACGGAGATCGACTCCATGCCGGCGGAGCTGGACGACGTGCGCCGCAAGATCATGCAGCTCGAGATCGAGGAGATGGCGCTCAAGAAGGAGGACGATCCGCTCAGCCGCGGTCGGCTGGAAAAGCTGCGCGAGGAGCTGGCAAACGCCAAGGACCGCTTCAACGAGATGAAAGCCCGCTGGGAGACCGAAAAGAACAGCGTGGACGAGGTCAAGCGCCTCAAGGCCGACATCGAGCAGATGCACGCCGACATCGAGAGCGCGCAGCTGCGCTACGAGTACGAGACGGCGGCCCGGCTGCGCTACTCCGAGCTGCCCGCGCTGGAGAAGAAGCTGGCGGAGGCCGAAAAGGCCTCTGAAAGCCGAAAGGCCGACACCATGGTGCACGACACCGTCACCGAGGAGGAGATCGCCGGGATCGTGGCCCGCTGGACGGGGATCCCCGTTGCCCGTCTCGTCGAGGGCGAGCGGGAGAAGCTCCTGCATCTGGACGGAGCGCTGCACCGGCGCGTGATCGGTCAGGACGAGGCCGTGCAGAAGGTCACGGAGGCGATCCTGCGCTCGCGCGCCGGCATCGCCGACCCCGACCGGCCGATCGGCTCCTTCCTGTTCCTCGGCCCGACGGGCGTGGGCAAGACGGAGCTGGCCAAATCCCTGGCCGAGTGTCTCTTTGACGATGAGCACAACATGGTGCGCATCGACATGACCGAGTACATGGAGAAATTCTCCGTCTCGCGGCTGATCGGCGCGCCTCCGGGCTACGTCGGCTATGACGAGGGCGGCCAGCTGACCGAGGCTGTGCGCCGCCGCCCCTACAGCGTCGTGCTGTTTGACGAGGTGGAGAAGGCGCACCCGGATGTGTTCAACATCCTGCTGCAGATCCTGGACGACGGGCGCATCACCGACTCGCAGGGCCGGACGGTGGACTTCAAGAACACCATCATCATCCTGACCTCAAACCTCGGCAGCCAGTATCTGCTTGACGGCATCGAGGCGGACGGCCGGATCAGCGAGAACGCGCGGCAGGCCGTGGAGCGTGATCTGCACCGGGCCTTCCGGCCGGAATTCCTCAATCGGCTGGACGAGACGATCCTCTTCCATCCGCTGACGAAGGACGATCTGGGCGGCATCATCGACATCATGCTCGCCTCGCTGCGGCAGCGTCTGGCGGACAAGTCGCTGAAGCTGGAGCTGACCGACGCGGCCAAGGAGCTCGCCATCGAGCGCGGCTTCGACCCGCTCTACGGCGCGAGGCCCCTGCGCCGCTATCTGCAAAGCCATGTGGAGACGCTGCTGGCCCGCCGGATCCTCGGCGGCGAGCTTCGCCCCGGCGACACCCTCACCGTGGACGTGCGGGACGGGGAATTCATCTGTCCGTGACCGCAAAAAAAGAGCCGGGCGTCAGCAAATGCTGACGCCCGGGTTTTTGTTGTCTGCGCGGGAGCTGGGGACTACTGGCGCTTCGGGTAGACGTAGATCTGGCTGAAGTCCTTCTTGATGAACAGGTCGACCAGGATCTCATCCTTGTCGTTGTAGTAATAGTAGGACGTGCCGCCGCCGAAGACTTCGCTCTCCTGATACTCAAAGCCGACGCTCTTGAGATACTCCACGTACTGGTCGTACTGGCTGGAGTTGTAGTCGTACACATAGAAGTCGTACATGTCGAGGTAGCCGTCGTGCACGTCAAGGCCGGAGCTGGTCTCATCGACGGAGTAGATGCAGGCCGCGCCCGTGATCTGCCCGTAGGTGTTGACCAGAGAGTAGTAATAGTGCCGCTGGCCGCTGTTGTCCGTCCGGACAGGGCTCCAGGAACGGGAGGATTCCTGCTCGTACCATTCCTTGAACTCGCGGACCGTCCAGTTCTTATCCCGGTTGAGGATGCTCAGCTGGTCGATCTTGATGGCCAGGTTCAGGTTCTCGCCGTTGACGTAGCTGGCCGTGTTGATGCCGACGACCTCGCCGTACTCATTCACCAGCGGACCGCCGCTGTTGCCCGGAGAGATCGCCGCGTCCATCTGGATGCAGTCGATCATGCCGTAGCTGCGCTTCGTGGACGACACGATGCCGGCCGTGAAGGTGCCCGTCAGCTCGCCGAGGGCGGAGCCGACCGCAAAGACCTTGTCGCCGGTGCGGGCAGCGTCCGTCGCCAGCTCCAGATAGGGGCTGTTCGTCATGTCGATCTTCAGGATCGCCATATCGTAGACGTTGCTGAAGTCCACGATCCGCTCCACGGGATAGCTGGCGCCGCTGCCGGCCTCGACCGTGATCTCGGCGGCCAGGTCGATGACGTGGAAGTTGGTGACGATGGTGCCGTTGCTGTCGATGAAGAAGCCGGAGCCCGTGCCGCCGCCGCCGTTGAGCGTGCTGACGTTGACCGTGACGGTGCGCTCCTGCACGTAGGCGGCCAGCTCACTGGTGTCCATGGGGACCTTGGTCCACTGGGCCGTGATCGTGGTGTTCTCCGTGATGTTGTCCCAGCTGCCCGACCAGCTCAGCTCCTGCCGGCCGTTTTTCAGCTGAGGCGGGACCGCGCTCTCTCCCTTTTTGACCGTCTGCGTCAGGGAGCCGGAGACCAGCTCGCCGCCGTTGGGATCAAAGGTGACCGTGTATTCCGGCTTGCGCAGCAGGCCGCAGCCGGTCAGCATCGAGAGGAGCAGGGTTGCGATCAGGACGAGGGCAAGTGCTTTGGTTGCAGTTTTCATCTGGATCTCTCCTCAACTTAAATATTCGTATTTTCAGTATATGTCAGCTTTTTGCAAAATGCAATCTTTTTTTTAAGCTTCCGCCGCAGTTCGGCAGGCGGGTTTTTGACGCTTGGATCACAGCGTCTTTTCCATGTAGATCGTGTCGTCCATGGGGCTGTCGTTATAGCGGGGGATCTCGACGAAGCCCAGACCGCGGTACATGCGCTGCGCGCTCCGGAGCGCGGGCATGGTGTCCAGCATCATCCGGGCGTAGCCGATCTCCCGCGCGTCGGCGAGCACGCGCGCGGTCAGCGCGCCGCCGATCCCGAGGCCGCGGAAGGCCGGCCGGACATAGAGCCGCTTGAGCTCGCAGCGCTCGGCGTCCAGACGGCGCAGCGCCACGCAGCCCGCGCTCGCGCCCCCATAGACGGCCAGGTACAGCCGTCCGCCCGGCGGGCCGTATTTTTCCGCCAGCTCCTCCAGCTCGTGATCGTAGTTCTGCAGGTCGAGATACTTCTGAAAGCCGGGGTCGCAGCGCAGCAGCATCTGCGTATACTCCCGGAACAGCTCCCCGATCTCCCGCGGGTGCTCCAGACCGGGCAAAAAAACCAGCTTTTCCATCTTCCCGCCCCCTTTTTTTGATTGTACCATGCCTGTGCGATCCGCACAAGAAAAACCGAAAAAGGCCGGCCCTTTCGGGTCGGCCTTTTTCGGTTTTATCGTTTCGGGCGAGCTCAGATCAGCTCGATGACCGCGACCTCCGCGGCGTCGCCGCGGCGGGCGCCGATGCGGGTGATGCGGGTGTAGCCGCCGTTGCGGTCGGCATACTTCGGAGCGATCTCGTCGAAGACCTTTTTCGCCACTTCCTCGCGGGTGATGAAGGTCAGCGCCTGACGATAGGCGGCCAGATCCTTATCCTTGCCGAGGGTGATCATCTTCTCCGCCATGGGGGCGATCTCCTTGGCGCGGGTCACGGTGGTCTCCATGCGGCCCTTGTCCAGGAAATCCGTCACCTGCTGGCGAAGCATCGCTCTGCGCTGAGCGGTGGTCTTGCCGAGCTTTCTAGTTCCGGGCATCTTGCGTTTCCTCCTTTATGAGAGCTTGTAGTTCGTTACTGGTTGTCCTCGCTGGCCAGGGAAAGTCCCATCATCATCAGCTTGTGCTCGACTTCTTCCAGGGACTTGCGGCCGAGGTTGCGGACCTTGATCATCTCTTCCTGCGTCTTGCTGACCAGGTCTTCCACCGTGTTGATGTTGGCACGCTTGAGGCAGTTGAAGCTCCTCACCGACAGATCCAGCTCTTCGATGGTCATCTTGAGCACGGTGTCCTGCTCTTTTTCGACCTTCTCCACGACGGTGGAGTTGCTGCCGACGACGTCGGACAGCTCCGTGAACAGCGTGAAATGATCGCAGAGGATCTTCGCGCCCAGAGAGACGGCGTCGCGGGACGTCATCGTCTTGTCGGTCCAGACTTCGATGGTCAGCTTGTCAAAATCGGTCTGATTGCCGACACGGGTGTTTTCCACCGTGTAGTTGACCTTCAGGACCGGAGTGAAGATGGAGTCGACCGGGATCGTGCCGATGGGCATCTGCGGCTGTTTGTTCTTGTCCGCGGAAACGTAGCCTCTGCCGTGGTCCAAAACAAGCTCCATGTTCAGCGCGCCGTCGGGGCCGAGGGTGGCGATGGGCTGCTCGGGATTGAGGATCTCCACCTCGGCGTCGGGCTTGATGTCGCCGGCGGTGATCACGCCTTCGCCGGAGGCCTCGATGTAGACGGTCTTCGGCTCGCTGCTGTGCAGACGGGCGATGATGCTCTTGACGTTCAGAACGATCTCCGTCACGTCCTCTTTGACGCCGGGGATGGTGGAAAACTCGTGCTGCACGCCGGCGATGCGGATGCTGGTGCACGCGGTTCCGGGAAGAGAAGACAGGAGTACCCTGCGAAGAGAGTTACCAAGTGTCGTGCCATAGCCGCGCTCCAACGGCTCGATGATATACTTGCCGTACGAGCTGTCGGAAGGGGTCTCGATGCATTCGATCCGCGGCTTCTTGATTTCGATCATATTGTTACCGTACCCTCCTTATTCATGTGCGTCCTTGCGGACGCGAGCGGTGTTTCAGCTTACCAATTCGAGGGTGTATTTCTTACTTGGAGTACAGCTCGACGATGAGGTGCTCTTCGATGGGCAGGTCGATATCCTCTCTCACGGGAGCGGCAACAACCTTGCCGACCATGTTGGCGGCATCGAACTCAAGCCACTTGGGGATGACATGGAACGCGTTGTTCTCGAGGTTGATCTTGAAACGCTCGATGCTGCGGCTGCTCTCCTTGAGGGCGATGACCATGCCGGGCTTGACCTGGTAGCTGGGGATGTTGACCTTCTTGCCGTTGACGGTGAAGTGCCCGTGGTTGACCAGCTGACGCGCCTCGCGGCGGGTAGCAGCATAGCCAAGGCGGAACACGACGTTGTCCAGACGGCTCTCCAGCTGGATCAGGAGGTTGTCGCCGGCCTTGCCGGGCATGCGGACGGCCTTCTCATAGTAGCCGCGGAACTGCTTCTCCAGGACGCCATAGACGAACTTGACCTTCTGCTTCTCCTGAAGCTGCGTGGCGTATTCGGACTTTTTGCGGCGGACCTGGCTGTTGCTGTTGCGGGTGGTGTTCTTCTTGTAATAGCCCATGGCGGCGGGGCTGATGCCCAGCGCCTTGCAGTGCTTCGCAATGGGCTGTCTGTTCTTAGCCATGACTGTCTCCTCCTTCCATTAGACACGACGACGCTTCGGAGGACGGCATCCGTTGTGGGGGATGGGGGTGACGTCCTTGATCATCGTCACTTCGAGACCGGCGGTCTGCAGCGCGCGGATCGCGGCCTCGCGGCCGGAACCGGGGCCCTTGACAAAGACCTCGACGGTCTTCAGGCCATGCTCCTTGGCGGCGTTGGCAGCCGTCTCGGCGGCGGTCTGAGCGGCAAAGGGGGTAGACTTCTTGCTGCCACGGAAACCGAGCCCACCGGCGGAGGCCCAGGAGATCGCGTTGCCCTGGGTGTCGGTGATGGTCACCATGGTGTTGTTAAAGGAAGAGCTGATATGGACCTGACCCTTCTCGATGTTCTTGCGCTCTCTTCTGCGGGTTCTGACTTTCTTCTTCGCATTAGCGGCCATGTTTCATATCCCTCCCTTACTTCTTCTTGTTCGCGATGGTGCGTTTCGGACCCTTGCGGGTGCGCGCGTTGGTCTTGCTTCTCTGGCCGCGTACGGGCAGGCCGCGGCGATGCCGCAGGCCGCGGTAGCAGCCGATCTCGGTGAGGCGCTTGATGTCCAGCGCGGTCTGGCGGCGCAGGTCGCCCTCAACGATAAAGTTGTGGTCGATGCACTCGCGCAGCTTGCTCTCTTCCTCGTCGGTGAGGTCTTTCACACGGGTGTCGGGGTTGATCCCGGTCATCTCCAGGATCTTTTTCGCGCTGGTTCTGCCAATACCGTAGACATAGGTGAGTCCGATTTCGATTCTCTTGTCCTTGGGCAGGTCAACGCCGGCTATACGTGCCATATTGTTCGATCATCCTTTCATAGATCTTGTTTCCCGCATTTCGGAAGCGGGGGCTTAATCCCGCCGGAGGGAGCCCCTCGTTTCATGCGGGTTTTGTAATAAGGACAGGTTGGTTAACCTCGTCTCTGCGGGGATAAGTTCTGCGTCAGCCCTGGCGCTGCTTGTGCTTCGGGTTCTCGCAGATGACCATGACTTTGCCCTTGCGCTTGATGATCTTGCACTTCTCGCACATGGGCTTCACGGAAGGTCTGACTTTCATGGTAATACCTCCTACTTGCTTCTCCACGTGATCCTGCCTCTGGTGACGTCGTACGGGCTCATCTGCACCGTGACCTTGTCGCCGGGGAGGATCCTGATAAAGTTCATCCGGAGCTTTCCGGAAATATGCGCCAGGATGATGTGGCCGTTTCCGATATCCACCTGGAACATGGTGTTGGGCAGGGATTCTACGACCGTGCCCTCGAGTTCGATTACATCGTCTTTTGCCAAAGTAACATTCCTCCAAAGTCGGTTGCGGGCTGTGCCCTCAAAGATCCTCTGCCATAGTCAGTATCTCAGGTTCGCCGTCGGTGATCAGCACCGTGTTTTCATAGTGCGCCGCGAGGGAGCGGTCCGCCGAGACGACCGTCCAGCCGTCGCGCAGGATCTCGATCTCCCAGCCGCCCGCGCAGACCATCGGCTCGATGCAGATCGTCATGCCTTTTTCCAGGCGCGGGTTCATCCGTCCGCCGCCGCCCCGGGCGGGGCGGTAGTTGGGCACCTCGGGCGCTTCATGCATCCCGCGGCCGATCCCGTGTCCGACGAAATCGCGCACGACGGAAAAGCCGTTGCGCTCCACCCAATCCTGTACCGCGCCGCCGATATCGAAGATCCGATAGCCGGGGCGGGCGTAGTGCAGAGCCTCGAAAAAGGCCTGCCGGGTGACTTCCATCAGCTTCTTCGCCTCTTCGCTGACCTCGCCGCAGGGGAAGGTGCCGGCGCAGTCGCCGACGAAGCCCTGCCAGGTCGCGCAGAGGTCGATGGACACGAGATCGCCGCTGCGGACGATCCGCTTGCCGGGGATGCCGTGGATGACCTCCTCGTTGACCGAAACGCAGGCCGCAGCCGGAAAGCCCTCGTAGCCGAGGCAGCTGGGAACGGCGCCGGATTTGACGATGAATTCATGCACGGCCCGGTTGATCTCGCGGGTGCTCACGCCGTCGCGGACGGCCTGGCGGCCCATGGAACGGGCGCCCGCGGCGATCTTGCCAGCGCGGCGCATCCGCTCGATCTCACCGGCGGACTTGATGGTGATGACTTCCGCCATGCTCAGCTCTCCAGTGCGGCTCTGATCGCCGCCGTGGTCGCTTCGATGCCGGGCTGGTTGTCCACGGTCTTCAGCTTGCCGCGTGCGGCATAGAAGGCCTTGAGCGGTTCGGTCTCGCGGTGGTACACCGCGAGGCGGTCCTTTACGGTCTCGGGCGCGTCGTCCTTGCGGATGCCGAGTTCGCCGCCGCAGAAATCACACACGCCCTCCTGCTTCGGAGGATTGGAGACGACATGGAAGGTCTGGCTGCAGTTTTTGCAGGTGCGGCGGCCGGACATGCGCTCGATGATGACTTCGTCGTCCACCTCGATGGAGAGCGCGCAGTCGATCTCGATGCCCTTTTCCTCCATGGCCTCAGCCTGGGGGATCGTCCGGGGCACGCCGTCGAGGATGTAGCCGTTCGCGCAGTCAGGCTGCGCGAGGCGCTCCTCGATGATGCCGATGATGACCTCGTCGGGGACGAGCTGTCCGGCCTCGACGTAGGCCTTGGCCTGCAGCCCCACGGGCGTGCCGTTCTTCATGGCGGCACGCAGGATGTTGCCCGTGGAAATGCTGGGGATGTTCCATTCCCTGCTCAGGATCTCAGCCTGCGTTCCTTTGCCGGCGCCGGGGGCGCCCAGAAGGATCAGTCTCATAGCTCGACCCTCATCAGGACAGGAAGCCCTTGTAGTTGCGCATCAGCAGCTGGGACTCGAGCGCGCGGACCGTCTCCAGCGCGACGCCGACCACGATGATGATGGACGTGCCGCCGAGGGACAAACCGGTGAGCGTGTCCGCATCGCTGAAATGCGAGATCAGAATGGGCACGACGGCGATGATGCCGAGATACAGCGCACCGAAGAGCGTGATCTTGTTGAGCACCTTCTGAATGAACTCGCTGGTGGGCTTGCCGGGCCGGAAGCCGGGAATGTAGCCGCCGTTCTTCTTCAGGTTGTTGGCCACCTCGATGGGATTGAACTGGATGGTGGAGTAGAAATACGCGAAGAAGATGATCAGCAGGAAGTACACGATCGCGTAGGGGATGGAGTTGTTGCCGAACCAGGTGTTCACCCAGCCGTCGGTCTTGCCGGTAAAGGCGGCGATCGTGGCGGGGATGGACGCGATGGTCGAGGCGAAGATGATCGGCATGACGCCGGACATGTTCACCTTCATCGGCAGGTGCGTGCTCTGACCGCCGTACATCTTGCGGCCGACGACGCGCTTGGCGTACTGCACCGGGATGCGGCGCTCGGCGTCGTTGACGAAGACGATCAGCACGATGATGGCCAGCGCTCCCAGGAACATCAGCAGAGCGACCCACCACTGCAGCGTGTGGTTGACGAAGACGTTCGCGACCGTCGTCCGGAAGGTGTCCGGCAGACGGGAGATGATGCTGGCAAACAGGATGATGGAGATGCCGTTTCCGATGCCGAACTCCGTGATCTGCTCGCCCAGCCACATGATCAGGGCGGAGCCGGAGGTCAGCGTCAGGATGATGACGATCGCGGCCCAGACCGCGCCGCTGCCGGTGGTGGCCGTCGCATTCAGCAGATTGTTGCTGCGCATCAGCATGTAGTAGCCGAAGCCCTGCAGCAGGCCGATGCCGACCGTGGCGTAGCGGGTGATGGAGGCGATCTTTTTCCGGCCCTCTTCGCCCTCCTCCTTGCTCATGCGCTCCAGCGCGGGGATCGCGATGCACAGGAGCTGGATGATGATGGAGGCGTTGATGTAGGGCTGGATGGACAGCGCGAAGATCGTCGCGTGGGAGAAGGCGCCGCCCGACATGGTGTTGAGCAGGCCGAGCACGGTGTTCTGCAGATACTGCATATAGTTCTGCAGCATATCCTTGGCGACGAAGGGGACGGGAACGGCGTTGCCGAGGCGGTACAGCAGAACGATCAGAAGCGTGAAGAGGATCTTCTTGCGGATCTCCTCCACCTTCCACGCGTTGCGCAGAGTCTGAAGCACTTAGACCACCTCTGCCTTTCCGCCGGCCGCCTCAATCTTCTGTTTCGCGGTTTCGGAGAAAGCAGCAGCCTTGACAGTCAGCTTGCGGGCAACTTCACCGTTGCCCAGGAACTTGACACCATATCTGCATTTGGAGAGGATGCCTGCGTCCAGCAGAGCCTGCGCGTCGACCACGGCGCCGTCCTCGAACTTGTCGAGCACGGAGACGTTGACCGCCTCCAGAGGCTTGGCAAAGATGTTGTTGAAGCCTCTCTTGGGGATGCGGCGGGCCAGAGGCATCTGGCCGCCTTCGAAGCCGATGCGGACACCGCCGCCGCTGCGGGCCTTCTGACCCTTGTGGCCGCGGCCTGCGGTCTTGCCGTTACCGGTGGCGTGACCTCTGCCTTTGCGCTTGTTCACATGCGTGGAGCCGGCGACGGGAGAGAGTTCGTTGATAGTCATTCTCTTGCCCTCCTTATTCTTCTTCTACCTTCAGCAGATAGCCGATCTTGGCGATCTTGCCGCGGGTCTGGGGGTTGTCGGGCTGTACCGTCTCGTTGCCGATCCTGTGCAGGCCGAGAGACTGGGCAGTGGCAATATGACTGTCGAGTCTGCCGTTGAGGCTCTTGACGAGCGTGATCTTAAGATTAGCCATGGTTCGCCCTCCTTAGCCCTGAACTTCGTCAGGCGTCTTGCCCCGGACGGCGGCGACCTGAGAGGCGTCGCGCAGGGACTTGAGGCCCTCCATCGTCGCGGCCACGACGTTGGCGGGGTTGTTGGTGCGCAGGCACTTGGTACGGATGTTCCGGATGCCGGCAGCCTCAACGACCGCACGCACGGCGCCGCCGGCGATGACGCCGGTGCCTTCGGGGGCGGGCTTGAGCAGCACGCGGCCGGCGCCGAACGCGCCCAGGACCTCGTGCGGGATGGTGGTGCCCTGCAGGGTGACGGTCACGATGTTCTTCTTGGCGTCTTCCAGACCCTTGCGGATGGCCTCGGAGACCTCGTTGGCCTTGCCCATGCCGAAGCCGACGCGGCCCTTGCCGTCGCCGACCACGCAGAGCGCGGAGAACTTGGCCACGCGGCCGCCCTTGACGGTCTTGCTGACGCGGTTGAGGGAAACTACTTTTTCGATGAACTCGGACTGGACCTCTTCGCGATTGCGGCGATCTCTTCTGTCGTTATTGTAAGCCATTTCGTTTTCCCCCTTCCTCAGAACTTCAGGCCGCCCTCGCGGGCGCCTTCGGCCAGGGCCTTGACCCGGCCGTGATAGATATAGCCGCCGCGGTCGAACACGACTTCTTCGATGCCCTTCTTCAGCGCGCGCTCGGCGATCGCGGAGCCGATCTTCTTGGCTGCCTCGCAGTTGCCGCCCTGGCCTTCGAAGGCCTTCTCCACCGTGGAGGCGGAGACGAGGGTGTTGCCGGCGACGTCGTCGATGATCTGGGCATAGATGTGGTTCTCGCTGCGGAATACGCAGAGACGGGGCAGCTCGGCGGTGCCGGAGATCTTGCCGCGAACTCTGTTGTGGCGCTTGATGCGCTGTCCTCTGGTATCAGGTCTTTTAATCATTCAGGCACACCTCCGTTTACTTGGCGCCGGTCTTGCCTTCTTTGCGGCGGACGACTTCGTAATCGTACTTGACGCCCTTGCCCTTGTAGGGTTCGGGAGGACGCTTACCGCGCACTTCCGCTGCAAACTGGCCGACTTTCTGCTTGTCGATACCCTTGATGACGATGTGGTTGGCATCGGGGACGTCGATCTGGATGTCCTCGGTCTCGGGGACGATGATCTGGTGGGAATAGCCCAGGTTCATGACCAGATTCTTGCCCTCTTTGCCGGCACGGTAACCAACGCCGTTGATCTCCAGCTTCTTTTCGAAGCCCTGCGTCACGCCGACGACCATGTTGTCGACCAGCGTTCTGGTCAGGCCGTGGAGAGAACGGTTGGCTTTGGTGTCGTCGGGGCGGGTGACATGGATCACACCGGCGTCGATCTCGACCTTGATGGAGGGAACGAGGTCGCGCTCCAGCGTGCCCTTGGGGCCCTTGACGGTGATGTGGTTGTGCTCGTCCACCTTGACTTCGACGCCAGCGGGGACGGTGATGGGTGCTCTACCGATTCTAGACATGTCGCAACCTCCTTACCAGACGAACGCAAGGACTTCGCCGCCGACGTGCTCTTTGCGGGCCTGCTTGTCGGTCATGACGCCCTTGGAGGTGGAGATGATGGCGATGCCCAGACCTCTGAGCACACGGGGCAGCTCGTCAGCGCCGGCGTACACGCGCAGGCCGGGCTTGCTGACACGGCGAAGGCCCTGGATGGCCTTTTCCTTGCCGGGGAGATACTTGAGGGTGATGCGGATGATGCCCTGCGTACCGTCGTCAATGACCTGGTAGTTCTTGATGTAGCCCTCGCTGAGCAGGATCTCGGCGATGGACTTCTTCATCTTGGACGCGGGCACGTCCACGGTCTCATGCTTGGCGCTTCCGGCGTTGCGGATGCGGGTCAGCATATCGGCGATGGGGTCGGTGATCTGCATGAATTTTATCCTCCTGGTTTAGAGTTACCGCAGCGTTCGCTGTCGGTTTCAGTGGCGAGGTCCCATGTCAATACATGATTGACCATGGCCTTTCGCCATCTGTTTATTTGTTGGCGGGAGTCCTGGCTCCCGCCGACAAAACGTTTTGTTTGCGCTATCGCCCTTGTTGGTAACAGCGCACTGATTTTTCGTCAGACGAGGCGGCAAGGCGAAGCTGTATCGTTTATACTGCGAGCCGCCGCCAACGAAGTATGACGGAAAATCAGAAGCTGGCTTTCCGCACGCCGGGGATCTGGCCCTTGTAAGCCAGCTCGCGGAAGCAGATACGGCAGATGCCGTAGTTACGCAGATAGGCGTGGGGGCGGCCGCAGATCTTGCAGCGGTTGTACTTGCGGGTCGAGAACTTGGCAGGAGCCTGCTGCTTGAGGACCATCGATTTCTTAGCCATTTTCGTACTCCTTCCTTAGCTCACGAACGGGGCGCCGAGCAGGCGGAGCAGCTCGCGGGCCTCTTCGTCGGTCTTCGCGGTGGTGGTGATCGCGATGTTCATGCCGCGGAGCTTCTCGATCTTGTCGTACTCGATCTCGGGGAAGATGATCTGTTCCTTCAGGCCCAGGCTGTAGTTGCCGCGGCCGTCGAAGGCGTCGGCGCTGATGCCGCGGAAGTCGCGGACACGGGGCAGCGCCACGTTGAACAGACGGTCCAGGAACTCCCACATGCGGTCCTGACGGAGCGTCACCTTGACGCCGACCTTCATGCCCTCGCGGAGCTTGAAGTTGGCGACGGACTTCTTGGCCACGGTCGCAACGGCGTGCTGGCCGGTGATGGCGGAGATATCCTTGATGACGGCCTCAAGGGCCTTGGCGTTGTCCTTGCAGTCGCCGCAGCCGACGGAGACGACGATCTTGTCGAGGCGGGGGATCTGCATGGGGGACTTGTACTGGAACTTCTCCATCAGAGCAGGAGCAACTTCCTTAACATATTTTTCCTTCATTCTTGCCATGTCAGTTTACTCCTTTCTCTCAGATTTCGGCGCCGCACTTCTTGCAGACGCGGACTTTTTTGCCGTCCGCGATCTTGTGCGCGACGCGGGTGCCCTTGCCGCACTTGGGGCAGACGAGCTGCACCTTGTTGGCGTAGATGGGGGTCTCGACCTTGATGATGCCGCCCTCTTCGCCCTGCTTGCGGGGTCTCTGGTGCTTGGTGGCGACGTTGACGCCCTCGACGACGACCTTCGCGGCCTTGGGATCGGCGATCAGGACTTTGCCCTGCTTGCCTCTGTCCTTGCCGGACAGCACAACGACTTTATCGTCTTTCTTAATGTTCATTCTCCGTACCCTCCATTAAATCACTTCGGGAGCCAGGGACAGGATCTTCATGTACTCCTTGTCGCGCAGCTCGCGGGCAACGGGTCCAAAGATACGGGTGCCGCGGGGGTTCTTGTCGCCGGTGTTGATCAGCACGGCCGCGTTCTCGTCGAAGCGGACGTAGGTGCCGTCGGCGCGGCGGACAGGCTTCACGGTGCGGACGATGACGGCCTTGACCACGTCGCCCTTCTTCACGGAGCCGCCGGGAGCCGCCTTGCGGACGGAGCAGACGATCACGTCACCGATGCTGGCGTACTTGCGCTTGGAGCCGCCAAGCACGCGGATGCATTTGAGTTCTTTGGCGCCGGTATTGTCGGCGACCTTCAGATAAGTTTCCTGCTGAATCATACGGACGCCTCCTTACTTTGCCTTCTCAACGATCTCGACCACGCGCCATCTCTTGTCCTTGGACAGGGGGCGGGTCTCCATCACGCGGACGATATCGCCGACGCGGCACTCGTTGTTCTCGTCGTGCGCCTTCAGGCGATAGGTCCGGCCGATGATCTTCTTGTAAACCTTGTGGGCCACGCGGTCTTCCACGATGACGACCACGGTCTTGTCCATCTTGTCGGAAACGACCTTGCCCACGCGGACCTTACGGGAAGTAGTTCTTTCAGTATTCATTTACGCTTACCTCCTCAGTTCTGCTTTTCGCGCAGCACGGTCTTGACACGGGCGATATCGCGGCGGACCGCAGAGATCTTGGTGGGGTTGTCAAGATGATTGGTGGCATGCTGCATGCGGAGCATGAACAGATCCTTCTTCAGGTCGACGAGCTTGCTTTCCAGCTGCTCGACGGACAGAGAGCGAATTTCATTTGCCTTCATCTCATTCACCACCGTTCTCAGTCTCGGCGCCCTTCGCAACGATCTTGGTCTTGATGGGCAGTTTGTGGCTGGCCAGGCGGAGCGCTTCGCGGGCGACGTCCTCGGGGACGCCGGCGATCTCGAACATCACCCTGCCGGGCTTGACGACAGCGACCCAGTACTCCGGGGATCCCTTACCGGAACCCATACGGGTCTCGGCCGGCTTCGCGGTGACGGGCTTGTCAGGGAAGATCTTGATCCAGACCTGGCCGCCGCGCTTGGTGTAGCGCGTCATGGCGATACGGGCCGCCTCGATCTGGTTGGAGGTGATCCAGCCGGGCTCCTGCGCGGCCAGACCGAACTCGCCGTAGGTCACGACGTTGCCGCGGGTGGCTTTGCCCTTCATGCGGCCGCGCTGGACTCTGCGGTATTTGACTCTCTTAGGCATTAACATCAGTTGTTGCCTCCTTCCTTGGCGGGAGCGGCGGGACGCGGGCCGCGGTTGTAGCCGCCCTGGCCCTGGGGTCTGCTGCCGTAGCCGCCCTGACGGCGCTCGCCGTTCGGGCTGCGGTTGTCACGGTTGTAGCCGCCCTGACGGCGGTCGCCACGGCGGTCGTCGCGGCGGCGGCGGTCACCGGCGGGCTTGGACAGATCCATCGTGCGCGGGGTGGTGCGCAGGGTCTGGCTGAGGACCTCGCCCTTGTAGATCCACACCTTGACGCCGATGCGGCCGTAGGTGGTGTTCGCCTCGGCAAAGCCGTACTCGATGTCGGCGCGGATGGTCTGCAGGGGGATGGTGCCCTCGTGATAGGTCTCGCTGCGGGCGATCTCGGCGCCGCCGAGACGGCCGCCGCACTTGACCTTGATGCCGCGGGCGCCCATTCTCATGGCGCGGCCCATGGCGTTCTTCATGGCGCGGCGGAAGCCGATGCGCTTCTCCAGCTGCTGCGCGATGTTCTCAGCGACGAGCTGCGCGTTGGTATCGGGGGTGCGAACCTCGATGATGGAGATCGCGACGGGCTTGCCGATCATCTTGGCGACCTCGTTCTGCAGCCGCTCGATCTCCTGGCCGCCCTTGCCGATCACGACGCCCGGCCGGGCGCAGTGGATATAGAGGCGGACCTTGGCGTTGTCGCGCTCGATCTCGATGGTGGGAACGCCGGCGGAATAAAGGGCCTTCTTCAGATATTCGCGGATCTTGTGGTCTTCGACGATCAGATCGCCGACCTTGTCTTCTCTGGCGTACCAGCGGGAATCCCAGTCCTTGATGACGCCCACGCGCAGGCCATGAGGATTAACTTTCTGTCCCATGATTCTGCCTCCTTCCCTTAGTCTCTCTCAGCCACGGCGATGACGATGTGGCTGGTGCGTTTGTTGATGCGGTACATACGGCCCTGTGCTCTCGGCATGCCCCGCTTGAGGATGGGGCCGGCGTTTGCGTAGGTCTCGCAGACGTAGAGCTTCTCGGGGTCCATTTCATACTTGGGGCCTTCCGCGTTGGCCATGGCGCTCTTGAGCACCTTGATCATCAGCTCGCAGCCGGCCTTGGGGGTGTTCTCCATCAGGGCCAGAGCGACGTTGGCGTTCTTGCCGCGGATCATGTTGCAGATGATCTCGACCTTGCGGGGAGAAATGCGGGCATATTTGTGCTCCGCACGGGCAATTTTCTTTTCGTCCATCGTCTCTCCTCCTTACTTGCCGGTCTTGCTGCCGGCGTGGCCGCGGAAGGTGCGGGTCGGGGCGAACTCGCCCAGCTTGTGGCCGACCATGTCTTCCGTGACGTACACGGGCACGTGACGGCGGCCGTCGTGGACGGCGATCGTGTGTCCGACGAAGGACGGGAAGATCGTGGAGGCGCGAGACCAGGTCTTGACGACCTGCTTGTTGCCGGTCTTGTTCATCTCGTCGACTCTCTTCAGCAGCTCAGGAGCGGCGAAGGGGCCTTTCTTAATGCTTCTGCTCATGTGATCGTTCCCTCCTTACTTCGCGTTGCGGCGCTTGACGATGAACTTGTCGGTGCGGTTCTTCGTCTTGCGGGTCTTGTAACCGAGAGCGGGCTTGCCCCACGGAGTGACAGGGCCGGGACGGCCGATCGGGGACTTGCCTTCACCGCCGCCGTGCGGGTGATCCACCGGGTTCATGACAGAGCCGCGGACCGTCGGGCGGATGCCCATGTGGCGCTTGCGGCCGGCCTTGCCGATGTGGACGTTGGCGTGGTCGATGTTGCCGACCTGGCCGATGGTGGCCATGCAGTCGAGGCGGATCTTGCGCATCTCGCCGGAGGGGAGACGCACGGTCGCCATGCCGTTCTCCTTGGCCATCAGCTGCGCGGCGTCGCCGGCGCTGCGGACGAGCTGGGCGCCCTTGCCGGGGTAGAGCTCGATGTTGTGGATCACGGTGCCGACGGGGATGTTGTTGAGCGGCAGGGCGTTGCCCGGCTTGATGTCCGCGGCCGCGGAGGCGACCACGACGTCGCCTTCCTTCAGGCCGACGGGGGCCAGAATGTAGCGGCGCTCGGAGTCGGCGTACTCGACGAGAGCGATAAACGCGCTGCGGTTGGGGTCGTACTCCAGACGGAGGACCTTGCCCTCGGCGTCGGTCTTGTCGCGCTTGAAGTCGATCACGCGGTACTTCTGGCGGTTGCCGCCGCCCTGGTGGCGGACGGTGATGCGGCCGTAGCTGTTGCGGCCGGAGTTCTTCTTCAGGACCTCGACGAGGGACTTCTCGGGCTTGACGTGCTTGGCGACGCCGTCAAAACCGGAGACCGTCATCTGACGCCGGGCAGGAGTAGTCGGTCTGTAAGTTTTAATAGACATTCTTCATTCCTCCTTAAGCCATGCCTTCGAAGATCTCGATATTCTTGGAATCGGCGCTGAGCTTGACGACGGCTTTCTTCCAGGAAGCGGTGCGGCCCATGGGGTAGGCGCCGGTGCGCTTGGCCTTGCTCTGCACCTTGGTGGTGGTGACCTTGATCACGGTGACGCCGAAGATCTCCTCGATCGCCTTCTTGATCTCGATCTTGTTCGCGTCCTTCGCCACTTCAAACGCGTACTTCTTGATGTCCAGGTCTTCCATGGACTGCTCGGTGATGATGGGGCGAATGATGATATCGTATGCGGTCCTCATCAGGCGAACACCTCCTCGATCTTGGCAAGAGCGGCCTTGTCGACGACCATCTTGCCGCTGGTGAGAATCTGATAGGGGCTGAGGATGGTGGCGGTGGTGGTGCTGACGCCCTCGATGTTGCGGGCGGACTTGACGACCTTCTCGTCCACATTCTCGGTCACGACAAGAGCCTTGCCCTCGACGCCGATCTTGCTGAGGAAGCCGGCGAAGGCCTTGGTCTTGATCTCCTCGACCTTCAGGCCGTCGATCACCAGGATCTCGTCCTCGGCGGCCTTTGCGGACAGCGCGGACTTGAGAGCCAGACGGCGGACCTTCTTGTTGAGGCTGTAGCTGTAGTCCCGGGGCTTGGGAGCGAAGGCTACGCCGCCGTGGGTCCACACAGGGGAGCCTGCGTAGCCGGCGCGGGCGCGGCCGGTGCCCTTCTGACGCCAGGGCTTCTTGGTGGTGAAGCTGACCTCACCCTTGGTGAGGGCGCTCTGCGTGCCCTGACGGCAATTCGCCAGATGGTTCTTGACGGAGTCGTGCAGGACGCTCTTGTTCGGCTCGATGCCGAAGATGGCTTCGGAGAGCTCGATCTGGCCGATCTTCTCGCCAGCCATGTTGAAAACATTCGCTTTAGGCATTTATGCTGCTCTCCTTTCCTTACTTCGTACGTGCGCTGGCCTTCTGCGGGTTGACACGCGCGGAAGCCTTCTGCGGGTTGACGCTGACGCCGGCGGCCTCGCCCTTCTTGACGGGCTGGGTCTTCACGGTATCCTTAATGTAGACGATCCCGCCCTTGGGGCCGGGGATCGCGCCGCGAATGGCGATCAGGTTCAGTTCGGAATCGACCTTGACCACGTCCAGGTTCTGGACCGTGACCTGGTCGACGCCCATGTGGCCGGCCTGCTTCTTGCCCGGGAAGATCCGGGAAGGATCGGTGCTCGAGCCCATGGAGCCCGCATGACGGTGGACCGGGCCGCCGCCGTGGCTGGTGGGAGTGCGGCCCTGGCCGAAGCGCTTGATGACGCCGGCGTAGCCCTTGCCCTTGCTGATGCCGGTGACGTCGACCTTGTCGCCCTCTGCGAAAACGTCGGCCTTGACCACGTCGCCGACCTCCAGCTTGCTGCTGTCCTCAAGGCGGAACTCCTTGAGATGCTTCAGGCTGCTCACGCCGGCCTTCTTCAGGTGGCCCTGCTCCGGCTTGCTGAGCTTCTTCTCGGCCACTTCCTCGTAGCCGAACTGGACGGCGCTGTAGCCTTCCTTCTCCGCGGTCATCTTCTGCACGACCACGCAGGGGCCGGCTTCGATGACGGTGACGGGAATGACCTTGCCCGCCTCGTCGAAGATCTGCGTCATGCCGACCTTCTTGCCGATGATGGCTTTCTTCATGAGTCTATTTCCTCCTTTGGTTATTGGTTGCCTCGCATGGCCCGGGCATTGGGTTCCCGTTCAGAGGCTGGCAACTTAACCCGTCCGCACTCGCAAGCTGCGGACTGCGGGTTATTTACTTATTTTATATTTTAATAGTGCGCGGCTTACAGCTTGATCTCGATCTCGACGCCGGCGGGAACCTCGAGGTTCATCAGGGCCTCGACCGTCTTCTGGGTGGGGCTCATGATGTCGATCAGGCGCTTGTGGGTGCGGCGCTCGAACTGCTCGCGGCTGTCCTTGTACTTGTGGACGGCGCGCAGGATCGTGACGATCTCGGTCTTGGTGGGCAGGGGGATGGGGCCGGAGACCTTGGCGTCCGTGCGCTTGGCGGCCTCGACGATGGTCTCGGCGGCCTTGTCGATGAGCTGATGGTCATAGGCCTTCAGGCGGATGCGGATCATGTTCTTGTTGTTGCTTGCCATGTGTTTTTCTCCTTTTCGTACGTGTTTTCGGCGGCCTGGCTGCCGCCTTTTCGTCCGTACGGATGAAGCCGAATTCTTATACACACTACCGTGCGTATCAGGCCATGTCCGAAAAACAAACCGGCTTTGGCAGTTGCCGAGCCGGTCGATCCCCCGTCCATGCGATATACGCGTGGTACAGATCGGTTTCAGCCGCCCGATTGCGTATCGGAAATGCCTCCGATACCGGACATACTCCACGGAAGTTACCTCGGCTGCCCGAGCAATCTCCCGCTTCCTCGCATCACGCGCGCAGTAAGGGCAGGCCCTTCGCACACGCGCTCTGGTAGTATAACAGCAATGTAACCGATCTGTCAATAGTTTTTTGGTAAGAATAGCAGAAAAATTTTATAAAAATTTGTGAAAGCTGATGATTTTGCGGTAAACGGCAAAAGGCCCCGATATCTTGCGGTTTTCGCGCATTGACAAAACAAGATGTCGGGGCGCTCAGCGCGCCTTCTTCCTCCGGGCGAGGCAGAGCCGCCAGAGCGCGAAGCCGAGCGCGGCGCCGGACAGGTTCAAAAGCAGGTCGTCCACATCCAGCGAGCCGAGCGACGTCAGATACTGCGCCGCTTCTACTATTATAATAGCTCCCGCAACGGTGAGCAGGAACAGCGGAAAGCGTCGCTGAGCCCGCCACAGCAGGGGCAGGAACAGTCCCGGCGGGACGAACAGGACGACGTTGCCGACGAAGTTCACCCAGGCGTAGCGCCGCAGAGATCCCGGCCAGGCCTCCGGCCGGCGGATGATGCGGAAATAGACGCGGATCGTTTCAAAGGGGGTCAGGTTCCATCCTCCCGTGCCGCCCGGTCTGCGCAGGAACAGCAGAGCGAGCAGGACGGCCAGATACAGCGCGAAGGCCGCCAGAACCGCCCGGCGCAGCTTTGGTTTGTTCTCCATGTTCGTCCTCGCCTCCTCCTCGTGCGCGGACCGTGTCCGCGGCAGACCGCTCCCCATTATACGCAAAACGGGCGAAAATGCAAGCGAACGCTTGTCGGGGCGGGGAAAAGGCGCTATAATACAGAAGAACATGCAACGGAGGTGAATCTCATGTTACCGGAAATGAGTCTCGCTCTGGGACAGAGCAAAAGCTGCATTCGGGAGCTTGCGGCCTACGGCAGCGCCCGAAAGGCGGAGATCGGAGCGGAGAACGTCTTTGATTTCAGCATCGGAAACCCCAACGTGCCCGCGCCTGCGTGCGTGGAGAAAGCGCTGCGCGACGTGCTTGCCGAGACCGACAGCGTCGTCCTGCACGGCTACACCCCCGCGGTCGGCCTGCCGAGCCTGCGCAAGGCGATCGCCGCGGATCTGGATGTGCGCTATCAGGCCGGCGTCGCCCCGGAGCGCATCTATGTGACCTGCGGTGCGGCCGCGGGTCTGGTCGCCTGTACGCGCGGCCTGCTCTGCCCGGGCGAGGAAGCCGTCGCCTTTGCGCCCTTCTTCCCGGAATACCGGGTCTTTGTGGAGGCGGCCGGCGGGGTGCTCGTCAGCGTGCCGCCGACGGAAACGCTGCAGCCGGATTTCGACGCGCTCGAGACCGCGCTCACCGAAAAGACCAAGCTCGTGCTGGTCAACACGCCCAACAACCCCTCCGGCGTCGTGCTGACCCGGGAGAGCCTGGACCGCCTCGGAGATATCCTTCGCGCCGCGCAGGAGCGTTTCGGCCATACGATCTATCTTGTCTCGGACGAGCCCTATCGCGAGCTGGTCTACGACGGCCAAGCCGTTCCCTGCGTCCTCCATTCCTATGACAACACCATCCTCTGCTATTCCTTCAGCAAGTCCCTGTCCCTGCCCGGCGAACGCATCGGCTATCTCGCGGTCGGGCCGCGCATGGACGACGGCGACACGGTCTTCGCCTCTCTCGCGGGCGCCGCGCGCGGCTGCGGCTACGTAAACGCCCCGAGCACGATCCAGCGGGTCGTGGAGCGCTGCCTCGGCGCGACCGCCGACCTGAGCGTGTACAAGCGCAACCGGGATCTGCTGTATGAAAGCCTGTGCTCCTTTGGCTTCGACTGCGTCTATCCCGACGGCGCGTTCTATCTGTTCATGAAAACGCCGGAGCCGGACGCGCAGGCCTTCAGCGAGCGGGCGAAGGGATATGAACTGCTGCTGGTGCCGGGCGACGACTTCGGCCTGGGCGGCTACGTTCGCATCGCCTACTGCGTGGCGGAGGATACGATCCGCCGCTCGCTGCCGGCGTTCCGGAAGCTTGCCGAAGCATACGGCCTGAGCCGGGCATAAACGGGAGGCCGTCATGACTGCGGTTATCGGAAACACCTTCTATCTGGGCTGGGAGATCACGCTCATGGAGTGGCTGCAGGCGCACCTCGGCGCCGGAGCGATCTCTTTCATCTCGCTGCTGTCCATGTTCGGGGAGGAGCTGCTCCTCGTCGCGATCATGGGCTTCCTCTACTGGAGCTACGACAAGGAGTTCGGCAAGTTCGTCGGTCTCAACATGCTGATGGCCAACGTCTGGGGCCCGATGATCAAAAACGTCTTTCTGCGCCTGCGCCCCTATTTCGTCAGCGACCGGATCGACCTGCTGCGCAAGATCGACGCCGACGCGGACATCCATGATGTGGCGGCGCAGGGCTATTCCTTCCCCAGCGGGCATTCGGCCAGCGCCGCGGCGGTCTACGGCTCGACCGCGCTGTACGCCAAAAAGAAATGGCTGACCGCGCTGGCGATCCTGCTGCCGCTGCTGGTGGGCTTTTCCCGCGTGGTCGTGGGCGCGCATTACCCCACCGACGTGCTGGCCGGCTGGGCGCTGGGTCTGCTTGTCATCCTGCTGATCCCCTGGCTCAAGCGGAAGATCAGAAACCGCTGGCTCTTCTGCGCGGTTTTGCTGCTCTCGGCGCTGCCCGGCTTCTTCTACTGCACGAGCTCGGACTATTACACCGCCTTCGGCATGCTGCTTGGCTTCCTGCTGGCCGAGCCCTTCGAGGAGAAGTTCGTCCGCTTTGAGAACACCCGCGAACCCCTCCGTGCCATCCTGCGCGTGATCGGCGGCGGCGCCGTGTACTTTGGGCTGAACCTCGCGCTGAAGCTGCCCTTTTCCTCTGCCTTTCTGGATTCCGGGACCTTCGCGGCCCATCTCGTGCGCAGCGCCCGCTATGCGATCGTGATCTTCGCGGTCATCGCGCTCTATCCGCTGCTCTTCCGCCTCACGGCGCGCATCGGACGCAAAAAGGACGCCTGAGCTCCGCTTTCGCAAAAAGGCCCTTCCGCACGGAAGGGCCTTTTTTTGTATGCCGCGCGGCTTGATGGGGCGGGAAAACTGTGCTACAATCCCAAAGGCGGGCCTGGCCCGCCCACAATCGGAAAGGACGCGGTCTCCGCCTATGAGCTCCTCCATGATCCGGGACCTGACCAAAGGCCCGGTCGTCTCCCAGCTGTTCCGTTTCGCCCTGCCGCTGCTGGCGTCCAACGCGCTGCAGGCGATCTATAACCTCGTGGACATGGTCGTCGTCGGCAACTACATCGGCGCGGCCGGCATGTCCGCCGTCTCCATCGGCGGCGATATTCTGCACATCCTCACCTTTTTGGCGATGGGTTTTTCCTCCGCGGGGCAGATCATCATCGCGCGCGCCGTCGGCACCGGCCGGCATGACGATATCCGGCGCACGATCGGCACGATGTTCAGCTTCCTGCTGGGCGTCTCGATCGCCGTCTCCGTGCTTTGCTGGCTGCTGCGCCATTCCGTGCTGCGCTGGCTCAACACGCCCGCCGCCGCCTGGGACTACACCATGAGCTATATGCTCACCTGCGCCTGCGGGCTGTTCTTCATCTACGGCTACAACATCGTCAGCGCCATCCTGCGCGGCATGGGCGACGGCCGGCGCCCCTTCCTGTTCATCGCCATCGCCGCGGTGCTCAACACGGTGCTGGATATCCTTTTCGTCAAGTACTTCCGCATGGAGGTCTTCGGCGCCGCCTTCGCGACTGTGATCGGCCAGGGCGTCAGCTTCGTCACCGCCGTCATCTACCTCTACCGGCGCCGGGAGAGCTTCGGCTTCGACTTCAGGCCCGCCAGCTTCCGCATCGACGGCGCCGCCTTCCGGCAGCTTGTCGCGCTGGGGATCCCGATGGCGATCCAGTCCGCCGCGATCAGCTTTTCCAAGATCGTCCTCATGGCCTGGATCAACCTCTTTGACGTCACCTACTCGGCGCTGGCCGGGATCTTCAACAAGCTCAGCATCGTCAGCGGCGTGATCTCCCAGTCCTTCACGGCCGCCGGCAGCAGCATGGCCGGGCAGAATCTGGCCGCCGGCGAGCACCGGCGGGTCAACCGGATCCTGGCGGCGCTCCTGGCCGTCGGGACGGTGCTGGGCGTGTTGTTCAGCCTGCTCATGGTTTTCTGGCCGGACGCGGTATACCGGGTCTTTACCTCCGACGAGGAGGTGCTGCGCACTGCCGGTGTGCTGACAATCCCCGTCATCCTCAACTTCTTCGGCGCCGCCACGCGCTGCCCCGCCTTTGCGCTGATCAACGGCTCCGGCCGTCCGAAGCTCAATCTCTGCATCGCCATCATCGACGGCGTGATCAGCCGCATCGGCCTGGCCGCGCTGCTGGGCTTCGCGCTGCACCTGGACTGCTACGGGTTCTGGCTGGGCGACGCGCTGGCCGGCTTCATGCCCTTTATCATCGGCGGCGTGTTCTATCTCTCCGGCCGCTGGAAGGAAAATTTCCAGCGCACATAAGCTTAAAAAACGCCCCCGGAAGCGAACCGATCGCTTCCGGGGGCGTTTTTTTCCTTTCAGCCCATTACGGCCAGGACCTCGACCTCGGCGCCGGCCGGCTGCGGCGGGATCAGGCCGTCCGCGACGCGCCTGCCGTCTACGGACAGCGCGCGCAGCCCCTTCTGTACACCGTCCGGGTTTTCAACCCGGATGTGATAGACCGCGTCCCGGTAGCGGCGCGTCACGCAAAAGCTCCGCAGCGCGGCGGGAACGCAGGGGTCGATCCGCAGCCCGTCCAGCGTGGGGATGACGCCCAGGATCGCCTGGGAGACGCTCAAAAACGTCCAGGCCGCCGTGCCTGTGAGCCAACTGTTTTTGGCTTCGCCGAAGTCCGGCGCGTCGCGCCCGGCGATCATCTGGCTGTAGACGTAGGGCTCGGTGCGGTGGATCTCGCTGATGTCCTCGATATAGGCGGGCGCGGTGCGGCGGTAGACCTCAAAAGCCCGGTCCCCGTGGCCGAGCTCCGCCTCGGCGCAGACGATCCAGGGATTGTTGTGGCAGAAGATGCCGGCGTTTTCCTTGTAGCCGGGGGGATAGCTGCTGATCTCGCCGAGCTCCAGCCGGTAGCCGCTGTAGGCCGGCTGCTGCAGAAGGATGCCGTAGGGCGTATCCAGCCGCTCCTCCACGCTCTTCAGCGCGCGCTCGGCCTCGCCGCCGTCCCGGCCGATCCCCGCCATGACGCACATGCCCTGCGGCTCGATGAAGATCTGACCCTCCCGGCACTCCTTCCCGCCGACCACGCTGCCGAAGGCGTCGTAGGCGCGGCGGAACCACGCGCCGTCCCAGCCGGCGGTGAGCACGGCTTCCTCCATCTTCGCAACGGCGGCTCCGGCCGCCTCGGCCTCCTCCGTCAGGCCGCGGTGCCGGCAGATCTCCGCCCAGGCCCGGCCGTACTTGACGAACAGTCCGCCGATGAACACGCTCTCGGCCACCGGGCCCTCGCTGGGGCCGGTGGTCTGGAAGCTCTCGCCCGGCTGCTCGGAAAAGCAGTTGAGGTTCAGACAGTCGTTCCAGTCTGCCCGCCCGATCAACGGGAGCCCGTGCGGCCCGAGATGCGCGCAGGTATAGCGGAAGCTGCGGCGCAGATGCTCCAGCAGCGGCTGCGCCAGCGCTTCGTCGTTGTCGAAGGGCACCGGCTCGTCAAGGATCGACCAGTCGCCCGTCTCGCGCAGATAGGCGTCGGCGCCCGCGATCAGCCAGAGCGGATCGTCGTTGAAGCCGCTGCCGACCGCGAGGTTGCCCCGCTTGGTGAGCGGCTGATACTGATGATAGGCGCTGCCGTCGGGAAACTGCGTGGCCGCGATGTCCAGGATCCTCTCCCGGGCGCGGGCCGGGATCATGTGCACGAAGCCCAGCAGATCCTGGCAGGAATCCCGAAACCCCATGCCGCGGCCCATGCCGCTCTCGAAATAGCTGGCCGAGCGGCTCATGTTGAAGGTCACCATGCACTGATACTGGTTCCAGATGTTGACCATGCGGTCGAGCTTCTCGTCGCCGGTCTCCGCGCGGTAGCCGGACAGCAGCTCCGCCCAGTGCGCGGAAAGCGCCGCGAGCGCCGCGTCGAAGGCAGCGCCGTCGGCATAGCGGGCCATCATGGCCTCGGCCCGGCGGCGGTCGATCCGTCCCGGAGCCTCCCATTTTTCCCCGCGCGGGTTTTCCACATAGCCCAGGCCGAAGAGCAGGCTCTCCTGCCCGCCCGGCGCCAGATGCAGATCGAACTGCTGCGCGGCGATCGGCTGCCAGCCGTGGGCCTCGCTCCCGGTGCAGCCGCCGCCGAACACGGCCTCCGGCCGCGCGGCGCTGCCGTAGACGCCGAGGAAGGCGTCCCGCGCCGTGTCGAAGCCGTCGGGCTGCCGGTCGGCCCAGAAGAGCGCATAATGATCGCGCCGCTCGCGGTATTCGGTCTTGTGGTAGATTGCCGCGCCGTGTACCTCCACCTCGCCGGTGGAATAGTTGCGCTGGAAGTTGGAGCTGTCGTCCATCGCGTCCCAGAGGCAGAACTCCAGATACGGAAAGACGCGCAGGCTTTTTTCCGCTCCGCTCTCGTTCGTGAGCGTGAGACGGATCAGCAGGCAGTCGTCACCCGACGGGACAAACAGCTCCTGCCGGGCGGCGACGCCGTTTTTCCGGCCTTCGAGCACCGTATAGCCCAGCCCGTGGCGGCAGCGGTAATCGTCCAGCTCCGTCTGGACGGGCTGCCAGCCGGGGTTCCAGACGCAGTCGGCGTCCCGGATATAGATGCGGAAGCCCTCGCTGTCCAGCGGACAGTTGTTGTAGCGGTAGCGGGTCAGACGGCGCAGCCGCGCGTCCCGGTAAAAGGCGTAGCCGCCGGCCGTGTTCGAGCAGAGTGCGAAAAAGCGCTCGCTGCCCAGGTAATTGATCCAGGGCAGGGGCGTGCGCGGCGTCGTGATCACGTATTCGCGTTTCCCGTCGTCAAAAAAGCCGAACTGCATGGAATGCCTCCTTATGAAAACGATTAAGTTCCGCCTTTGTCCTTAGATTAGCCGATTACACAAAAAATGGCAAGAGCTTTTTCGCGGAATTCAGCCGTTTTTTCGGTTTTTCTATTTTCCCCCGGTTTCCCGGCGGCACATCGCGGAGAGCGATTCCGGCAGTTTATACAAGCCCGCGCTTTTTCATCTGTATAGAATTAACAAAAATGTGTTTTATTTCGCGGATTGCTTGCAAAAAATGGTTTCCTGCGGTATGTTTAATACAGCGAAAACGATTAAGTCACGAGGAGGGAAGATGTCCTGATGATTTCCATGAAAGATATCGCGCGAAGCTGCGGCGTTTCTGTGGCGACCGTAAGCAAATCGCTCAACGGGCACCGGGACATCGGCGAGGCGACCCGTCAGCGCGTCCTGGAGACCGCCGAAAAGATGGGCTATATGCCCAACTCCGCCGCCCGCGCGCTCAAGACAAACCGCACCTACAACCTGGGCATCCTCTTCGTCGATCTGCAGAACAGCGGCTTCATGCACGAGTACTTCGCCTCGACGCTCAACAGCTTCCGCTACGAGGCCGAGCGCTGCGGCTATGACATCACCTTCCTCAGCGGCAATTTCGGCCCCGAAAACGCCGGCTATCTGCAGCATGCGCTCTACCGGGGCGTCGAGGGCGTCGCCGTGATCTGCGCCGACTTTCACTCGGCCCAGGTGCAGGAGCTGATTTTTTCCGATATCCCCGTGGTCACGCTCGACCACGCCTTCAATAACCGCATGGCCGTCCTGTCCGACAATATGAACGGGGTGGAATCCCTGGTCCGCTATGTCTACGGCAAGGGCCACCGCCGTATCGCGTATATCCACGGGAACGACACGGCCGTCACCGAAAGCCGTCTGACGGGCTTTTACCGGGCCTGCGAGGCGCTGCAGCTCCACATCCCGGAGGAATACGTCCGCAGCTGCGAGTACCACGAGCCGATCAGCTGCCGCGAAGCGACGCGTGAGCTCCTCGCGCTTCCGGAGCGGCCCACCTGCATCCTGTTCTCGGACGATTACGCCGCCCTCGGCGGGATCACCGCGATCGGAGAGGCCGGGCTGCGCGTCCCGGAGGACATCTCCATCGCCGGCTACGACGGGATCCATCTGGCCCGCACCCTCAGCCCCCGCCTGACGACCTGGCATCAGAACACGGCGGAGCTCGGGCGCATGGCCGCGGCGCGGCTGATCGAAAAGATCGAACACCCCCGCACGACGCCGCCGGAGCATCTGGTGCTCGCCGGCTGTCTGCTGGAGGGCGAATCCGTAAAGCAGCTCTCCTGCGCGGAAGAAAGCGCAGAATCATGAATCGGGAAGGGTAGTCGGATGACGCGGGAACGGGCGAAACGGCTGGCGGAAGCGCTGGTCGGACGCATGACAATCGAAGAAATGGCAGGCCAGCTCCGCTTCGACGCCCCGGCGATCGAACGGCTCGGCGTCCCCGCCTACAACTGGTGGAACGAGGCGCTGCACGGTCTGGCCCGCGGCGGCACCGCCACGAGCTTCCCGCAGGCGATCGGCCTGGCGGCGACGTTCGACGACGCGCTGCTCGGCCGGATCGGTGACGCGATCTCCACCGAGGCCAGGGCCAAGTACAACGCGCTCTCGGCCGAGGGCGACCGGGACATCTATCACGGGCTGACCCTGTGGTCGCCCAACGTCAATATCTTCCGCGATCCCCGCTGGGGCCGCGGGCACGAGACCTACGGGGAAGACCCCTTCCTGACGGCCCGGCTCGCCGCCGCCTTCGTGCGCGGCCTGCAGGGGACGGGTGACACGCTGAAGACCGCGGCCTGCGCCAAGCACTTCGCCGCCCACAGCGGGCCGGAGGCGCTGCGGCACAGCTTTGACGCCGCCGTCTCGCCGAAAGACATGGAGGAGACCTATCTGCCCGCTTTCCGCGCCCTCGTTCAGGACGCCGGGGTCGAGGCCGTGATGGGCGCCTACAACCGCCTCAACGGCGAGCCCTGCTGCGCGAGCGGCGCGCTGATGGGCAAGCTGCGCGGCGAGTGGGGCTTCGAGGGCCATTTCGTTTCCGACTGCTGGGCGATCCGCGACTTCCACGAGAGCCACCATGTCACGGCCTCGCCGCCCGAATCCGTGACGATGGCGCTCAAGGCCGGCTGCGACCTCAACTGCGGCTGCACCTATCAGCACATCCTGCACGCTTATGAGCTGGGTCTCGTCACCAGAGAAGATATCGCCCGCTGCGCGGTCCGGCTGTTTACCACACGCTATCTGCTCGGCACCCTCGGAGAGGGCGGCAGCGAGTACGATGCGATCCCCTACACCGCCGTCGAATGCGACGCGCACCTGGCCCTTGCCCACCAGGCGGCGCTGCGCGCCTGCGTTCTGCTGAAAAACAACGGGCTCCTGCCGCTGGATCCGACCTCCTGCGGAACCGTCGGCGTCATCGGCCCGAACGCAGACAGCCGCGCCGCTCTCGTGGGGAACTATCACGGGACCGCCTCCCGCTACGTCACGGTCCTGGAGGGCATCCAGGATCTGCTGGCCGGACGGGCGCGCGTCCTGTATTCCGAGGGCTGCGCGCTGAGCGAAGACCGGGTCGAGCCGCTCGCGCAGCCGGGGGACCGCCTGGCGGAGGCCGTCGCCGTCGCGAAAAACAGCGACGTCGTGATCCTCGTGCTGGGCCTTGACGAAACGCTCGAAGGCGAGGAGGGCGACACCGGCAACAGCTACCGCTCCGGCGACAAGGCGGACCTGCTTCTGCCGGAGCCCCAGCGGCTGCTGGCGGAGCGCGTGTTCGCGGTGGGCAAGCCCACGGCCGTCGTCCTGCTGGCCGGCAGTGCGATCGACCTGACCGAAGCGCAGGAGAAGGCCGACGCGATCCTGCTGGGCTGGTATCCCGGCGCCGGCGGCGGCCGCGCCGTCGCGGAGCTCCTGTTCGGAGAGGCCGCGCCCTCCGGCAAGCTCCCGGTGACCTTCTATCAAAACCGTGCGCTGGACGAGCTGCCCACCTTCACCGACTACTCGATGCGCGGCCGCACGTACCGCTATTATCCGGGCGAGCCGCTGTATCCCTTCGGCTACGGCCTGAGCTACGGAGCGTGCTCCCTCGTCTCGCTGGAGGCCGACGGGCAGCGGGCGCGCGTCAGAGTCCGCAACGACGGGCGCGAGACCGAGGAGGTCGTCGAGCTGTACCTGCGGGACGAGGCTTCCGCCCTGGCCCCGCCCAATCCCATCCTGTGCGGCTTTCGCCGGATCCGGCTGGGCACGGGAGAGGAGGCGGTTTTCGAGATCCCGCTCGACCCCGCCGCGTTCACGCTGGTCGATGAGGCGGGACGGCGGATCCCCGGCAGCGGACGCTGGCGGCTGTACGCCGGCTTCGGCGGCCCCGACCGCCGCACCGCGGAGCTGACCGGGAAAAATGCCGCTTCGATCTGCATCTGCCGTGAGAAAGGAGCTGAACGCGCCGAATGAAACACCTTCGAACGCCGGCGCTGCTTCTGGCGCTGCTCCTGCTGGCCGCGCTGCTGTGCGCCTGCGGCGGCGGCACGCTCGGCCCGGACGGGCAGAAGCTGGTCGGGCGCTGGGCTTTCAACCACGACCCCGGCACCTGTGTGATCGAGCTCCGCTCCGACGGGAGCGCGCGCTATGAGGAGAACGACTACCGCTTCGCGGCCGACGGGGACTTTCTGGTGCTGACGGACAGCGCCGGGAAGGAGCTTCGGCTCCGCTGCCTGCCGAACGAGGAAGGGCTGCTCCTCTATTTGAGCACCGAATACGTCTGCCAGGGCCCGGCGGACGGGCTCGTCGGCCTCTGGGTCTGCGCGCCGAAGAACTGGAGCTTTACCTTCACCGAGACCGGCGCCTTCCTGGAGGACCAGACCTTTCCCGGCACCTATACCGTCAACGAACAGGATTCCAGCTTCACCCTGCACTATCTCGAAGATTTCGCGGACACCGTCTGCTATTATCAGCTCGACGGCGACCGGATGCTTGTAGACTATCCCTGGCAGCTGATCCGCATGAATTAGCCCCATCCATTCGTCGCATTGCCCGCAGCGGCTCCGAACCTCCCTGGACACGAGACCGGCGCCGACGCGGACTGAAGTATCGCCACATCCACCCACGCCAAATGAAAACAAGGAGGAAAACACATGAAAAAGATTCTTGCGCTGGCTCTTGCACTCTGCATGATCTTCGCCCTGGCGGCCTGCGGCGGCTCCTCCGCTCCCGCTGCCGACGGCTCCGAGAGCACCGGCAGCCCTGCTGCTGCCGCCGGCGGCTCCGGCGACCAGATCACCCTGACCCTGTGGTGCATCGCCACCGAGTCCGACGCGAACCGTCCCGCCTACGAGCAGGCCATCGCCGAGTACACCGCCGCTCACCCCGAGGTCAAGTTCGAGTGGGAAGCCTTTGAGAACAACTCCTACAAGACCAAGATCAAGACCGCGATGAGCAGCCCCGAGACCCTGCCCGACATCTTCTTCACCTGGTCCGGCGCCTTCCTGGGCGACTTCGTCGAGGCCGGCAACGTCTACTGCCTGGACGAGGCGTACAAGCCCTTCGCCGATCAGCTGCCCGAAGTGATGCTGCAGAACTCCACCTACGGCGGGCATCACTACGCGGTGCCCCTGACCTACAACATCGTCACCCTCTTCGCCAACATGGACATGCTGGCCGAGGTCGGCTGGGATCACATCCCCCAGACCTATGAAGATCTGTGCGCCTGCTGCGACGCTCTGGTCGCCGCCGGCAAGATCCCCTTCGGCTGCGCCGCCACCAAGGACGACACCTGGTGCGTCACCGAGTACCTTGAGCCCATCATCGAGAAGACCATCGGCTACGAAGCCATGAACGCGATCTTCTCCGGCGAGGCCACCTGGAACGACCCCGACATCGCCGCCGCCGTCGCCAACTTCCAGGATATGATCAACAAGGGCTATTTCGATCCCAACGGCATGGCCATCGGCAACGACCAGGTCAAGGCCAACTTCATCGCCGGCCAGTACGCCTTCTATCAGAACGGCTCCTGGAACTGCGGTGAGATCAACGACCAGGATCTGTTCACGGCCCAGGCCGCGCTCTTCCCCGTCATGAACGCCGACCGCGCCACCTACGGCCAGGTCATCGGCGGCCCGTCCGACTCTCTGGCTGTCGCCGCCTCCTCTCCGAACGCTGAGCTGGCCGCCCAGGCCGCTTTCGAGCTCGGCCGCGCCATCTGCCACTACGGCTATCTGGCCGGTTCCGGTCTGCCCGCCTGGACGCCCGACTATGACACCAGCGAGGTGAAGCCGCTGGTCGCCGCCGTTGCCGATATCGTCGCCGCCTCCGACGGCATGGTCCTCTTCGGCGACACCGCCATGAGCGCCGATCCCGCCCAGGTCTACCTGAGCTATGTCGCCCGCGTCTATGGCGGCGAGGTCGATGGCGAGGGCTTCGTGGCCGGCCTGACCGCCGATCTCGGATAAGCCTCCGCAGCGCGCCTTTCCCACGACCCAGTAAACGCAGAGGCGGCTTTTCTCAGACTGTCCAGGGATCTGGAAAAGCCGCCTCCTTTGTCAAAGAGGGAGCTGCCCTATGAAGAAACAATACAGCAACAAGTTCTATATCGCGCTCTTTCTGCTGCCGGCGCTGATCCTGTTCTGCGGCGTGCTGATCGCGCCGATCGGCGCTTCCGCTTACTTCAGCTTTTTCGATTGGAACGGCATCGGCGAAAAGACCTATGTCGCCTTCAACAATTACAAGGAGCTGTTCACCAGCGACCAGATCAGTTTCCTGAAGGCGCTGCGCAACTCGCTGCTTCTGGCGGCGCTCTCCGTGTTCCTGCAGCTGCCGCTGGCGCTGGCGCTGGCGCTCACCCTGGGCAAAAAGATCAAGGGCGAACGCCTGTTCCTCTCCGTCTATTTCATGCCGGTGCTGATCTCCACCGTGATCATCGGCCAGCTCTGGATCAAGATCTACGATCCCTCTTACGGTCTGCTGAACGTCTTTCTGCGCAGCATCGGGCTGGCGGACTGGTGCAGGCCGTGGCTGGGGAAAAAGGAAACGGCGCTCGCCGCCGTCTTCGTGCCGACGCTGTGGCAGTACGTCGGCTATCATATGCTGCTGCTGTACGCGGGCGTCAAGAGCGTCCCGCCGGAGCTGCGCGAGGCGGCCATGCTCGACGGCGCGACGGACGGGCAGGTCAACCGCTATATCGTGCTGCCCTATATCAAGCCCATCATCCGCATCAGCGTCATCTTCGCCGTCACCGGCTCTCTCAAGGCCTTTGACCTGATCTACGTCCTGACCAACGGCGGCCCTCTGCAGTCCACGGAGGTACCGAGCACGATCATGGTCAGCATGACGTTTTTGAGCAACCGATACGGCATGGGCAGTACGATCGCCGTGCTGCTGATCGCGCTGTGCTTCGGCTTCGCGCTGCTGATCAACGCGGTCTTCAAGGAAGAGGAGGCGTGAGATGAGAAACAAAAGCAAAGCCGCTTCGATCGCCATCTACGTCGGCCTGTTCATCTGGCTGATCATCAACCTCTTCCCCGTCTACTGGATGTTCACCTTCTCGCTGAAGAGCAACGCAGAGATCTTTGGCAAGAATGTTATCGGCCTGCCGAACGAGTGGCTCTGGTCCAATTACTCCCGTGCCCTTCACACCGGCAATATGGGCAGATATTTCCTGAACAGCGCCATCGTGGCGACCGCCACGATCCTCATCACGCTGGCCGCCGCGCTGATGGCGACCTTTGCGCTGACGAGGCTGATCTGGAAACGCCGCAAGACCCTGAACAAGTTTTTCATGCTGGGCCTCACGATCCCGATCCACGCGTCCATCGTCCCCGTGTACGTGACGCTCTACCGGCTGCACATGCTGGACACTTACTGGGCGCTGATCATCCCCTATTCCGCCTTCTCGCTGTCGATGGCGATCCTGGTCTGTACGGGCTTCATGAACGAGATCCCGCGCGAGCTCGACGAATCCGCCTGTATCGACGGCTGCGGCGTCTGGGGCATCTTCTTCCGGATCATCGTGCCGCTGATGAAGCCGGCCGTGGCCACGGTCGGCATCTATACCTTCCTGCAGTGCTGGAACGAGCTGATGTTCGCCAACATCTTCATCAGCAAGTCCGCGCTGCGCACCCTGCCCGTCGGCGTGCAGGCCCTCTCCGGTCAGTATACGACCGACTGGGGCCCCATCGGCGCGGCGCTCGCCCTCGCCACCTTCCCGACGCTGCTGCTGTACGTCTTTTTGTCGAAAAAGATCCAGGACAGCTTCATCGCGGGCGCGGTGAAGGGCTGATCTCCTCTGTATGCAAAAGGCCCTCCGCTTTCCTGAGCTTCTTCATTCTCAGGGAGCGGAGGGTCTGTCTTTTTCGGATGTTTGCCCGGTCGGAGCGAGGCTTATGACATCGCGTTGGCTGCGATGCTGCCGATCACGGCCAGAACGCCGAGCACGGTGCCGACGATGCACCAGATCTTGGCGCTGCTGATCTTCTTCTGCTGCTCCTCGACCGTATAGCACTTGTTGATGTTCGCCGTCTGGACGATGGCGACGATGCCGGGGATCGTGCAGAGCAGAAGCGTGATGATGGACCAGGCCAACAGGCCGCCGGTGGCGACGGGCGCCACGGGCTGGGGGACCTGGTAGACAGGCTGCTGGTACACAGGCGCCTGGTTGTAGACCGGCTGCTGTGCAGGCTGAGCCGCCTGCTCCTTCAGGGGTGCGCCGCAGGACGTGCAGAACTGGTTGGTGTCCGGGTTGCTGGCGCCGCAGTTTTGACAAAATGCCATCATGTTTCCTCCTCTTTTTTACTATGTCTATCTTTATTTTGAAGAAGCGGTTGGAATGCCTGTCCACTCAGGCGGGGGCGAGGAAAGCGAAGGTCGGGATGTTCCGCAGGACCCAGAAGGCAAAGACCAGCGCCACACAGACATACTGGATCGGCTGGGAGAGGTAGACCGGCCGCAGGCCGCTGCGCGGGAACAGCAGGCGGAGATACTCATGCAGAAAAACGCAGACGGCCGGGGGCCCCAGGACAAACAGCAGGATGTTATAGGATATCGCGCGCCGGAGCTGTCCGTGCAGGAGCGCCGCCACGGCCCGCCCGGAGCCGCAGCCCGGGCAGTAAAGCCCGGTCAGGCTGAAGAACAGGCAGCGCAGGCCCGTCCCCCCGTTGTACAGATACAGGCATACCGCGGCGATCACGATCGGAAGCCCCGTGCCGATCAGGATCCTCAACCATCGGGGTAAACTTGGCTGCATGACGGATCACAACTCTTTTTTCGTCGGACTTTATCGGTACGACTCCGGGTCGTAGATGTGCTGATAGGAGGTCTCGGTCTGCTCCATCAGTTCGATCGGCGTTCCGTCCGGGTCGAAGACCCAGACGATCTTGCAGCCGTCGGGGCCGGCGAGGAAGCCGTCGGGCGTCGTCACCCGTTTGCTCTTGTCCGCGTCGTAATAAAGCTCGATCCCTCTCTCGAGCAGGACCTCGATCATGTTCGCGATGTCTGGGGTCTCAAAGGAAAAGTGCCAGATGGACTGGTCGAAGTAGTACTTCGTCTCCTCCGGATGCGGATGCGGATTGTCCCCCTTGACCGGCTGGATCTCCAGGTACTGGCCGGGCGCGATCTTCATATAATAGTTCCAGGGCTTTTTGCCCTCCTCGCCGATCTTGAACACGACGGTCAGACCCAGCTTTTCATAGAAGGCGACGGTCCTGTCGATGTCGTTGGAATAGATCGTGACATGGAACAGAGATTTGAACAGCTTCATGGACAGCCCCCCTTGTTTTTTTCCATAGTGTATCACGGCGGCCCGGATCCTGCAAGCAGATTTCAGCGTTTTCCCGCCATGTTTTTGTCCCGGCATCGCGGCGGTGCCGCGCCTGAACTATCTCGCCGTGCGCGGGCGGGGCTATGCGGCGGATATTGCGGACCGGCGATGGCATCACGAGATCTGTCTCGGCGAAGCGTGAAAAGTCACGCCGGAAAGGCTGAAAAGGCGATCCGCGGCCGATCCGAAAAAACGGCTCCCGACAGAGGAGCCGGCTGCCTTACGCATAACAAAAAACCTCCTGCAAATACTATCTGTGACAACAGATAGAAACGCAGGAGGTTTTTGCCTATGAAAGCAACCGGTATCGTGCGGCGCATCGACGACCTCGGCCGCGTCGTCATCCCCAAGGAGATCCGCCGCACCATGCGCATCCGCGAAGGTGACCCGCTGGAGATCTTCACCGACAAGGACGGGGAGCTGATCTTCAAGAAATATTCCCCCATCGGGGAGCTTTCGGACTTTGCCGCGCAGATCTGCGACAGTCTGCGCAAGTCGACCGACGGCATCGCCGCCGTGTGCGACCGCGACAGCGTCATCGCGATCGCGGGCGGGGCCAGGCGCGAGCTGCTGGACAAGCCCATCAGCCCGCAGCTGAGCGAGATCATGGACAACCGCTCGATCTACCGGCACCAGAACGGCGGCAGCAGCCTGCCGGTCTCCGCCGCGGACGAGAAATTCTGTCTGTCCGTCGCCGCCCCCATCATCACCGAGGGCGACGTGATGGGCTGCGTCCTCTTCCTCACACCCCGGGGCGGCGCCCCCGGCACCGAGGTGGAATACAAGCTGGCGCAGACCGTGGCCGTTTTTCTCGGCAAACAGATGGAAAGCTGAAAACCGGGGGTTCTCCCCGGTTTTTTCTTGCGTTTTCCCTTGAAATAAGGTAAGATGATGTCAGAAAGACAGAGAGGGGTGGAAAGATGCGGATTTCCTGCTGATCACACGGGTATGACGGAACGACGCGGCCTGACCGACCGCGCAGTTTGTTGTGCCTGCCGATGCGCAGGAAACGGGATCTTTCGACCATCACAGGCGTAGTCTGTCGCCACGCCCTTTTGCTGGCCGCGGGAGCTTTTCCTGCGGCCGATTTTTTATTTCAGGAGGGCACATATGTCTTTGATTCAGGTAAACGACCTCAGCTTTGCCTACCCGGGCAGCTATGACAACGTATTCGAGCATGTCTCCTTCCGCCTCGACACCGACTGGAAGCTGGGCTTCACCGGCCGCAACGGGCGGGGCAAAACCACCTTTCTGAAGCTGCTGATGGGGGAATACCCCTATCGGGGCAGCATTACCGCAAGCGTCGGCTTTGACTACTTCCCCTTTTCCGTGCCGCACCCGGCCTGGCTGGCCGGAGAGACGCTGGACGCTCTCGCCCCCGAGCTGCCGCGCTGGCGGCTTCTGCGGGAGATGGCCGCCCTCGGTCTGGATGAAGCGCTGCTCTGGCGGCCCTTCGCCAGCCTTTCCCACGGCGAGCAGACGAAGCTCCTGCTGGCGCTGCTCTTCGCGCGGGAAAACCGCTTTCTGCTGATCGATGAGCCGACCAACCACCTCGACGCGCAGGGCCGTGCTCTGGTGAGCCGCTACCTGAGCGGCAAAAAGGGTTTTATCCTCGTCAGCCACGACCGCGCCTTTCTCGACGGCTGCGTGGATCACATCCTCTCGATCAACCGGGCGAACATCGAGGTGCAGCGGGGGAACTTTTCCGCCTGGTGGGAGAACAAGCAGCGGCAGGACAGCTTTGAGCTGGCCGAAAACGAGAAACTGAAAAAGAAGATCCGGCGGCTGAAGGACACAGCGCGGGAGAAGGCCCAGTGGTCGGATCGGATCGAGAGCACGAAAATCGGACAGGGCTCTTGCGACCGCGGCTATATCGGCCATAAGGCAGCAAAAATGATGGCCCGCGCCAAGGCCATCGAGACCCGGCAGGCCGCCGCCATCGAGGAAAAGGCGAAGCTGCTGAAAAATCTGGAGGAGGCCGAGGCCCTCAAGCTCGTTCAGCCGACCTACCACAGCCGCCGACTGCTGGAGCTGCGCGACGTCGCCGCGGACTACGGGGAGGGCCCGGTCTGCGCGCCGGTCAGCTTTGAGCTGAATGCCGGCGACCGGCTGGCCCTGCTCGGCCCCAACGGCAGCGGCAAATCCAGCCTGCTGAAGCTGATGTGCGGAGACGCGATCCCCCACACCGGCCTCCTGGAGATCGGCAGCCGCCTCAAAATCTCCTATGTGCCGCAGGATACGTCCTTTCTGCGGGGCAGCCTTTCGGATTATGCCAGGCAGCGGGGCATCGACGAGAGCCTGTTCAAGGCGATTTTGCGCAAGCTGGACTTCGCGCGGGTCCAGTTTGACAAGGACATGGCCGAGTTCAGCGCCGGACAGCGCAAAAAGACACTGATCGCCGCCAGCCTGTGCGAGCCGGCGCATCTGCATATCTGGGACGAGCCGATGAACTACATCGACGTGATCTCCCGTATGCAGATTGAGGAGCTCCTCCTGCGCAGCTGTCCGACCCTGCTGTTTGTGGAGCACGACCGGGCCTTCTGCGAGCGCGTGGCGACCCGGACGCTCACGCTGGAAAAAAAGCCTTGACATTCCGGCGAAAATCGGTATAATGATATGGCCTGTCCATATGGGCAGAGTTTATCCTTGCTCCCGCCTGTGAGCGGGGGCCAAATGACCAGAAGGAGGTGCAACCATGGCAAAAGCAAGCGAAAAGTACGAAGTGATGTACATCATCCACCCCAACTTCACGGAGGAGGAGACTGCCGCCGTCGTTGAGAAGTTCAAGGCACTTGTGGAAGCAAATGGTACGCTGGAGGAGCTGGAGGAGATGGGTAAGCGCAAGCTCGCTTACGAAATCAACTACCTGACCGAAGGTACCTACGTGCTGATGAAGTTCACGAGCGGCCCCGAGTTTCCCGCGGAGCTGGACCGTATCCTCGGCATCACCGACGGCATCCTGCGCCGGCTGATCACTCTGCGCGCAGAGTAAGGAGCAGACGAAATGCTGAACCACATTGTCATCATGGGCCGTCTGACCCGCGACCCCGAGCTCCGGTACACCCAGAGCCAGACGCCCGTCGCGTCTTTCACCGTCGCCGTCGACCGCGATTTCGGCGGGCGTGACGGAGCGGAGAAGCAGACCGATTTCATCGACTGCTCCGCCTGGCGGCAGACCGGCGAGTTCGTCAGCAAGTATTTCCGCAAGGGCAGCATGATCGTCGTCTCCGGCCGCCTGCAGAGCCGCAAGTGGCAGGACCGCGACGGCAACAACCGCACCAGCTGGGAAATCAGCGCGGACAACGTCTACTTCGGCGAGAGCCGGAGAGACGCCGACAGCGGCAGCTTTGAGGCGCCGCGTGCCCAGAGCCGCGACCTTCCCCGGAGCGCGCCTGCCGCGAGCCCCTTTACCGAGCTCTCCGGCGATGACGACGGCGAACTGCCGTTCTAAGATTTTTTGATAGGAGGATACCGCTTTGGCTTTCGATAAGAACAATCCCAAGACCCGCAAACGCCGCAAGGTTTGCCAGTTCTGCGTGGACAAGGCCACGTTTATCGACTACAAGGACACCGCAAAGCTCCGCCGTTTTCTGTCCGAGCGCGGCAAGATCCTACCCCGCCGTACGACCGGCACCTGCGCCATGCATCAGCGCGAGCTGACCGAGGCGATCAAGCGCTCCCGCCAGATCGCTCTTCTGCCCTACGTGCTCGATTGATCCGTGAAACGAAAAAGCCCGTACCTGTCGGTACGGGCTTTTTTTGTTTCAGCGCCGCGTCTGTCATTCCTCCGGCCGCGCGTCGGCCAGGCGCCGCAGCACCGCCGCCTCCTCCGCACACAGCTTTTCGCTGCGGGACAGCGCTCTGAGAAAGGCCGGGAGCGACCCGGCGAAGGTTTTGTCCATCAGCGCTTCGATCTCGGCGGCCTGGATCTCCTCCCGGCTCACGAGCGAGCGGACGACCGCCTTCTCGCTCGAGACCACGCCGCGCTCCGTGAGACGCCGGATGACCGTGTAGGTCGTGGCCTTGCTCCAGTCGAGCTGCTCACGGCACAGGTGCACCAGCTCCGTGCTTCTCACGGGCTCATGCTCCCAGAGGATCCGGCAGAATCGGTATTCACTTTCAAAAATCCTGGGCGGCATGGAGCATCCCTCCAAAAAGGTTGAACGCGTTAGACCTGTCTGAAGCCTAACGCGTTCACGCCGTTTTGTCAAGAAAAAATTACAGTCTTCCGAATTCCCGCATACATGCGGGCGAGGCGGCCACGATCCCGGTCTTCTCTCCGTTGACCGGGAGCGCCGTTCCGTCCGGGCGCAGGCAGAGGCCGCCCGCCTCCCGCACGAGCAGCGCGCCGGCCGCATAATCCCACAGACAGACGCTCATTTCAAAAAACAAGCCCGCACGCCCGGCCGCCACGCTGCACAGATCCAGCGCGGCCGAGCCCTCCCGCCGGATGTCGAGGCTTGCCTCGAAGAGCCGCCGCGCCATGCGGAAGGTCTCCTCGTTGTACGCGGGCACATAGGGCGCGGTGCCGATGCACACGATGCTGTCGGCCAGCCCCTCCTCCGCGACGCGGATCGGCCGACCGTTGAGGAAGGCCCCCTGTCCGCGCACGGCGGTGAACAGCTCGTCCAGATAGGGGTTGTAGATCGCGCCGGCCCAGACCTCGCCGTCCTCGGCGAAGGCCACGGACAGGCTGCTGCGGTGGAAGCCATGGACGAAGTTCATGGTGCCGTCGATCGGGTCGACGATAAAGACCCGGCCCTCGTCGGGGCGGCCGTGATTCTCCGTTTCTTCACAGAAGAAGCGGGCCTCGGGCGCAGCCTCGCGGAGACGGACCGTCAGCGTTTCCTGCACGCGGCGGTCATATTCCGTGACGACGTCGCGGCGGCCGCTCTTGGTCTCCGCCAGGATCCCGCGGGCATGCAGCATCAGCGAGGCTGCCTCCCTCTCGGCGGCCGCGGCGGCGCGGCAGATCTCTGCAGCATATGAAAGCTCCATCCGGCTCTCCTCCCTGCGGCCTTACTTCTTGTCCGGATCGTCGAAATACCGGCTCAGATCGCCGAGCTCCAGATCCCGCTCCGCGGGATCGATGGTCTCAAAGCGCTGCGTCGGATCGGCGACGGCGCTCCTGGCCCGCTGTTCCTGCGCGAGGCGGCGCTGCTTTTCGGCGCGCTTGCGGGCGCGCAGGTGCTTGCGGCGCAGCGCACGGTAGCGCGCGACCAGAACGATATAGGTCAGCAGTACCACGGCGAGGATCACGAGCACCGCGCGCACCCAGCCGCGCGCGAAGAAGTCCCGCACGTTGTCGCGCAGGAACTGCCCCCGGGACATGGCGACATCCGCGCTTGTCACCAGGCTGATCGGGCCGTAGAGCTTTCCGCCGACCTCGATGACGACCTCGCCCAGCGGCGTGCCCGCCCGGATGGGCGCCACGAGCTGATCGTCATAGATCGTGATGTGCAGCTCGCGCTCGTTCACATCCACGTCATTCGGCAGCAGCAGCGACACGTCCCCCGAGGCGTGGAGGATGGCGACCCCGTCCCCCTCGGCGCGCTCGATATTCACCCTGGTCAGCGGGTCGGCCGAGGTGAGCACCTCCCGATAGGAGAAGTTGTCGAAGACCCAGTCGTAAAGCAGGCGGCTGTCGGTAAAGCTGCCGATGGTCGCGGAATCGGAGTTGTTCGGCCCCTTGCAGCCGAGGACGATCGCCAGCACGCGCACCCCGTCGCGCTCGGCCGTGGAGATCAGGCAGTAGCCCGCGGCGCGGGTATAACCGGTCTTGACGCCGGCGGCGCCGTCATAGACGTAGCCCGGGCCGTAAAACCCGTGGTCGCTGAGCAGGGCGTTGGAGTTGGTCAGGTTCCGTTCGGGATTGACGTTGGTGGGCTCGATGTGGTAGTCCACCGTGCTGCAGGCGGTCACGAACTCGGGATGCCGGATCGCCTCGCGCGTGATCAGATAGAGATCGTAGGCCGTGGTATGATTCTCGCTGGACAGGCCGTTCGGGTCGACAAAGTGCGTGCCCGTGCAGCCCAGCTCCGCGGCCCGCGCGTTCATCTGCTCCACAAAGGCGCTGATGCTGCCGGCCAGGTGGCCGGCGAGCACGTTGCAGGCGTCGTTGCCGGAGGCGACCACCGCGCCGTAGAAAAAGTCGCGCAGGCTCATCTGTTCGCCGGAGACGATGCTGATGTTGCTGCTGTCGGAATCCATCCCCTGCTGGCAGTCCGGCCCGGCGGTGACGACGTCGTCAAAGCCGGCGCGGCCGCTTTCGACGGCCTCCACGGTCAGCAGGCAGGTCATGATCTTGGTCAGGCTCGCGGGAGAGCGCTGCTGGTCGATGTTCTTGCTGTAAAGAAGGTCGCCGGAGGCGAGATCCACCGCAAGCGCGGCCTCCGCCTCAAGCTGCGGCTCATCCAGCGCGAAGGCCGGGGGCGCAGCGAAGGCGAACAGCAGACACAGGCAGATCAGCAGCGGAAAAAATCGGATTTTTTTCATTTTCTTCTCCCGTTTTTTCAGGAATGTGTTATACTTTATTGTAATATGCGGCGGCCGCGATTGCAAGCCGCGCCGCGTTTTGTTCAACAGCCATTATTATAAAGATTCACGGCTTGAATTGCAACAGGAAATGCATTGAAGCTTTCATGGGGAGACCGACATGAAGATCCTTGTCGTCGACGACGAGCGGCTGCTCGTCAAAGGCATCAAATTCAATCTGGAGAACGAGGGCTATACCGTCGACGCCGCCTATGACGGCGAGGAGGCGGTCAACCTGGCCCGCACCGGCGGCTATGATCTGATCATCCTCGATCTGATGATGCCGAAGAAGGACGGGCTGCAGGCCTGTCAGGAGATCCGCGGCTTTTCGACCGTCCCGATCATCATGCTTACGGCCAGGAGCGAGGGCTCCGACCTGCTGATGGGCTTTGAGTCCGGCGCGGACGACTACGTGACCAAGCCCTTCAACATCCTGGAGCTCAAGGCCCGTGTACGCGCGCTTTTGCGGCGGGCCAATCTGACCGCCGCGCCCGAAGCGGACCGGGCCTTTTCCCGCGGGCACATCGCGATCGATCCCGAGCGCCGCCGTGCGTACAAGGACGGCCAGCCCGTGGAGCTGACCGTCAAGGAATTCGACCTGATCGAATTTTTGATGCGCAGTCCCGGGCGCGTCTTCAGCCGCGAGACTCTGCTCGACCTCGTCTGGGGCTACGACTACCAGGGCGACACCCGCACGGTGGACGTACACGTGCGCCGGCTGCGCGAGAAGCTCGAGCCCGACCCGGCCCACCCGGAGCATATCATCACCAAATGGGGCGTGGGCTATTACTTCGCCGACGGAGATTGAGCCATGCACAGCATCCGTACGCAGATCTTTGTTTTCATCTTCGCGCTGCTGCTGATCCTGCTGATCCTGCTCAACACCTACCCGCTGACCTCCTCCCGGGATCTCGTGTTCGAGGAAAAGCGCAGCGCCATGACCGGGCAGGCCGCGGTGCTGGCCTCCTCCCTCGCCGGGCTGGAGCGGCTCGACCGGGCCGGCATCGAGGAGGTGCTGCGGGTCCTGGATATCAGCGGCGTGTCCCGCGTCGTGGTCTCCGACAAAAGCGGCGCCCTGCTCTATGACAGCGGCCCGGCCGACGGCAGCGAGGGCGCGGCGGAGGATCTGTTCACCGCGCTGTCAGGCAAGCAGGTCTTTCGCTCGCTTTTTTCCGATTCCGCCTTTGCCAGCGCCTGTGCGCTGCCGATCTACCGGCAGGGCGCCGCGGAGGGCGCGGTGTATCTGTTCGAGCGGGACACGGAACGCGCGGCGCTGATCCTCAGCGTTCAGGGCCGTATCCGCGTCACCTCCCTTGTCATCGCCGCGGTGGCGCTGACCCTGGTGCTCGCCTTTTCCGGACTGCTTCTCCGGCGCCTGCAGGACCTGGTGCGCTCCATGCGGCTCGTCGCCGCCGGGGATTACCGCCATCGCCATAACGTGCGCGGGCAGGACGAGATCAGCGAGCTCGGGGAGGAATTCAACCTTCTGACCGAGCGTCTTGACGAGACGGAGCGCCAGCGCCGGCGTTTCGTTTCCGACGCCTCGCACGAGCTGAAGACCCCGCTGGCCTCGATCCGGCTGCTGGCCGACAGCGTCGTGCAGAACGACAATGTCGACATGGACACCGTGCGGGAATTCGTCACCGATATCGGCAGCGAGGCCGAGCGGCTGCAGCGCACGACGGAGAAGCTGCTGGACCTGTCCCGCCTGGACGACGACGTACAGGTCGCCCCGGAGCCGGTGGACGTCAAGCAGGTGGCGCTGGACGCGCTGGTCGTCCTGCGTCCTCTGGCGCAGGAGAAGCAGGTGCACCTGCGCAGCGAGCTGGCCGACGGCTGCGTCGTCATGGCCAACACCGACGACATGTTCCACATCCTGTTCAATCTCATGGAGAACGCGATCAAATACAACGTCCCCGAGGGAGAGGTCTGGCTGACGCTCGACACCGACGAGGACAGCGTCCGGCTCGTCGTCGCCGACAGCGGCATCGGCATCCCGGAGGAAGACCGCCTGAACATTTTTTCCCGGTTTTACCGGGTGGATAAGGCCCGCTCCCGCGAGCACGGCGGCAGCGGACTTGGCCTGAGCATCGTGCACGACGCGGTGCACGCCCACGGGGGCAGCATCACCGTCGGACCGAACAAACCGCGCGGCTCGCGCTTCGTCGTGAGCTTTCCGCGGCCGACAGCAGAGGAGACTGGTATATGAACAACATCAGACGCATTCAGGAAAAGCTGATCGAAGCCGGGCTGGACGCCCTGCTCATCACCGACGAAAAGAACCAGCGCTACGCCGCGGGCTTCCCCTTCACGGACGGCTACGTGCTCGTGGCGCGCGAGGCCGCCTGGCTGATCACCGACTCGCGCTATATCGAGGCGGCGCAGCAGGCGGTCGACCCGGCGACCTGCCGGGTGCAGATGTTCGACCGCGGGCACAGCCGCAGCGCGCTGCTGCAGGAGGCGCTGCGCGAGGCGGGCGTCCGGACGCTCGGCGCGGAGGAGCAGAAGCTCAGCCATGGGCAGTATCTCGCGCTGGAGACGCTCACGGGGCTGAGCCTGTCCCCGGCACAGAGCATCCTCACAGAGCTGCGCGCCAGCAAGACCGAGGAGGAGATCGCCTGCCTGATCGAAGCCCAGCGCATCAGCGAGGCCGCCCTGGAGGAGACGCTGCAGATCATCCGCCCCGGCATGACCGAGCGCGAGGTCGCCGCGGAGCTCGTCTATCGCATGCTGCGCCACGGCAGCGAGGGCAATTCCTTCGACCCCATCGTGGTCACCGGCAAAAAGACCAGCATGCCCCACGGCGTCCCCGGGGACGAGGTCATCCGCGAGGGCGACTTCGTGACCATGGATTTCGGCTCGCTCAAGCACGGCTATTGCTCGGACATGACCCGCACCGTCGCCGTCGGCCATGCCACGGACGAGATGAAAAACGTCTACGATACCGTGCTCAAGGCCCAGCTGGCCGGCATCGCCGCCGCGCGCGCCGGCGTAAAGGGCAGCGAGATCGACGGCGCGGCCCGCCGCGTGATCGAAGAGGCCGGCTACGGCCCCTACTTCGGCCACGGCTTCGGCCACAGCCTGGGGCTCGACATCCACGAGCCGCCCAATGCCGGACCCTCCGGCGAGGCGATCATGCCGGAGGGCTGCGTGTCCAGCGCCGAGCCGGGCATCTATCTGCCCGGGAAGTTCGGCGTACGCATCGAGGACGTGATGATCCTTCGTGCCGAGGGCGCCGAGGTCATCACCAAGGCCCCGAAATCCGAGCTGATCATCCTGTAATCGCAGAAAAGTCTTGCAAAAGCGGGCGCTATACGGTAAAATAGACAGGCTAATCGATACTTTCTTTCGGGAGGACCCTTTTATGATTACTGCAGGCGATTTCAGAAACGGCGTTACCTTTGAGATGGACGGCCAGGTCATGCAGGTCGTCGAATTCCAGCATGTCAAGCCCGGCAAGGGCGCGGCTTTCGTGCGCACCAAGATGAAGAACGTCATCACCGGCGCCGTGACCGAGACCTCCTTCAACCCCACCGCGAAGTTCGAGAACGCCACCGTCGACCGCATGACCATGGAGTACAGCTATGCCGACGGCAACCTCTACTACTTCATGAACCCCGAGACCTATGAGCTCGAGCCGGTGGACGCCTCCGTTCTGGGCGACAACTTCAAGTTTGTCAAGGAGAACATGGAGTGCACCATCTATTCCTACAAGGGCAAGGTTTTCAACGTCGAACCGCCCTTCTTCGTGGAGCTCGAGGTCACCGATACCGATCCGGGCTTTGCCGGCAACACGGCCACCAACGCCACCAAGCCCGCCACGCTCGAGACCGGCGCCGAAATCAAGGTTCCCCTGTTCATCGACCGGGGCGAGAAGATCCGCGTGGATACCCGCACGGGCGAATACCTGAGCAGAGCCTGAGCATCGAACACAGGGGGGACGTGCGCGTTTCCCCTGTTTTTTATACAGGTCCGCACATCAGACGACTCGGAAAAGGAGGGTGCATGATGACGATCGTAGAAAAGGCCGCCTATCTGAAAGGCTTGACGGAGGGACTCGGCGTGGAGCCGGATTCCCGGGACGGCAGACTTTGGGCCGCGCTGAACGATCTGCTGGCCGATATGGCCCATGAGATCGAGGATCTTCAGGTCGAGAGTCTCGACATGGCAGACGCGCTGGACGAGATCGGCGAGAGTCTCGGCGCTCTGGAGGAACAGGCCTACGAGCTGGACCGGCCGGAGGACTTCATGTCCCAGGACGGGGAGGACTGGTCGGACGAAGAGGAAGAGGCTGAGGACGAGGACGAGGACGAGGACGGCGAGGCGGATTATGACGGCGTCCTGTACGACGTCGTCTGCCCGGTCTGCGGAGAGGAGCTCACGCTCGACGAGGATATGCTTGCCGAGGGTTCGATCGAGTGCCCCGGCTGCGGGGAGACGCTGGAATTCGACCTCCAGGACGAGGGAGAATAAAGCTGTATCCAAACAAAAAGCCTTCGGGAGAATCTCCCAAAGGCTTTTTTTGCGCCGTACACTGCGACGCAGAAATATTCTTTTGAGAAAAAGGAAACGATTGCCTCGCATTATACGGTATGATAAAATATGTTCCATGAGTAGCTTTGCGAAAGGAGACCTGCGTCATGGCGCGATATGAATGTCCAAACTGCGGAAAACTTGTAAGCGCAAAGCATGATTTCTGCCCGAAGTGCGGCACAAAATTCGCTCCCGTGAAGAAAGAAGACAAAACTGCGGCATCTTGGCCTGTTAGGGTTGTCATTCTGGTTGCTCTCCTTGCTCTCGCTTTTTTCGGAATCAGAGAATACAGCGCAAATAAATACGGAACCGATTTGCACAATGCCATCTACTACATTACGACAAGCGCGGATGAACTCGAAGATGCGGGCATCCAGTTCCTAACTGTTTGGAACAATTCGCTGTACAGGATAGAAGACGAAAAAACTGACAGATTTACGAGAGAAGAAAACGGGACGGGGCTTTTTTATGAGGATTTCAACGATGCGCTTGCCTTGCTGCTGGAGGATAGCGATTATAATGCAGCGTTGAGAGAAGCGGATCGCGCTCAGCGCGAAGCGGCGGCTTTGATGGCAAATCTGACGAATCCACCCAGGCGCTACGAGGACGCATATAGACAGCTGAAAACCCTTTATGCTGATTATATGGAGTTTTATGATTTGGTGAATAGACCTCACGGCAATTTTGAGAGTTTTTCAACCTGTTTCGACGATGTCAGAAACAGGATATTAAAAGATACTTATGCGCTGAGCATGTATTGAACGCAGACAGGGCAGGGAGCCTCGGCTCCCTGCCCTGTCTTAATCCTTATGCCTTTCTCACGCCAGGTGCAGCACCCAGCACTTGTCCTTGCCGAATTCGGCCTCCATGGCGGCCTTGTAGGCCGGGAAGTAATCGCTCGGCATCAGCGCCTGCACGCAGCCGGCGAAGCCGCCGCCGTGGACGCGCCAGGCGCCCTTGCCCCGCAGGAGCTTTTCGCTCTTTTCCAGGCCCTCGGCCAGCTTCGTATCGCCGCTGGCGCTGGTGACGATGTTGTTGAGCAGCGTCTCCGAGGACCGGCCGGACTCGTTCATCAGGCGCATGTACGCCTCGCCGTCGCTGCGTTTGAGCGCGTCGCGCATCTGCGGCACGCGCTCGTTCTCGTCAAAGAAATGCATCGCACGGCGCACGGGGCGGTCGGAGGCGCTCCAGCCCCTGGCGCGGAATTCCTCCGGATCGACCTCGCTCAGAACGCCCTTGCCGAAGAGATTGGCCACATAGGTCATGTCCGCCGGGATGCGGTCGTAGGAGCTGTCCAGCCCCGCGTGGCTGCCGCCGGTGTCCGTCAGGCACAGCGTCAGCCCCATGGCGCCGAAGTCCGCGCGCAGCGGCTCGATCTCGCCGGTCGAGAAATCGACGTAGACCGTGTGCTCCAGCGCGCAGGCCAACTGGTCCATCAGGCCGCAGGCCTTGCCGAAAAAGTGGTTCTCGGCCGACTGCGCGGCCCGGGCGATGACCACCGGATCCACCTTGCCGTCGTTGAACAGCTCGCTGAGCATCTTGCCGACCAGCACCGAGAACGCCGCCGAGGAACTCAGGCCGGAGCCCGCAGGCAGCGTGCTGCGGATCTCCGCGTCAAAGCCGCCCACCTCCAGACCGAGGTCCTGGAAGGCGCTGAGCATGCCGCGCACGAGGGAGGTCGGGCTGCCGAACTCCGTGGGCCGGACGCTCCGCTGCGAGGTGCGCACCTCAAAGGGCTCGTAGCCGACGGAGCGGATGCACACGACGTCGCTGCCGTTGGCTTCACATACGGCGTGCAGGCCGAGATCCACGCCGGAGGCGAGGATGCGGCCCTTCTGATGATCGGTATGATTGCCGGCCAGCTCGGTGCGGCCGGGTGTAAACAGTTCTTTTTTCATGCGGCGTGAGCCTCTCTTTCGGGTGCATTACCTGCAAGATACTCCGGATCCTCCGCAATGTCAACGGAGGATCCGGGTTTTTTCAGCGAAGGATCTTATAGTAGTCGTCCTTGTGCTTGATCGGGGCCGGGAAGCCGTCGGCGGGGTAGCCGAGGATGCAGGAGCCGACGCCGATGTAGTCGCCCTCGTAGCCGACCTCCTTCAGCAGCTCTTTTCCGATGGGCAGCTCGAAGGTCTCGCGGATGCGGTTGATCCAGCGGGAGCCGAGGCCGAGCGCGTACGCGGCGTTGAACATGTTGCCGAGCACAAGGCTGCCGTCCTCCACGGGGCAGCCGACGCCCTTCTGGCCCAGAACCAGGATGACCGTGGGCGCGCCGTAAAACACGTCCCATCCCTCGGGCGCGCCGGCGATCTCGGCGTTGACCTTGCACAGACGGGCGATCCATTCCTTGTTCTGCACGGCGATGCAGACCGGGGACTGCTTGTTGCCGGCGGAGGGGGCGTTCTTGCCGGCCTCGAGCACGGCGAAGAGCTCCTCGTCGGTGATCTGGTCGGGCTTGAAGTTCCGACAGCTGCGGCGGTTGGTGATGTCCAGAACGGTTTCTTTCATGGGGGTATTCCTCCTGTCAATGATTTCTGCCCTTATCATACACTATTTTCCCCTGCTTGGCGAGAGCTTTTTTGGCGTCCGCGCGGAAAAACCGCGCAGTCCTCTGCGGGCTGCGCGGCAAGGGTTTCCGGGCTTACTTTTCGTCCTTGAAGCCGAGCGTCGTGACGCTGCCGTCTTCCTTGACGATCTCGAATTTGCAGTCGAAGCCGTAGGCGGCCGCGGCAGCGGCCAGGATGCTCCAGAAGGGGGCCGCGGTCAGGCCGATCAGGCCGCCGACGATCCCCACGTTCACCGGGACGGTCAGCAGGACCTTGTCCTCCCTCTTCACGCGGATCTTGTTGACGTTGCCTTCCTTGACGAGGGCCTTGATCTTCTCCATCAGCTCCTCGGTCTTGCCGCCGGACTTCTTCTCCAGACTGACGACCGCGTCGACAACGCTGCCGTTGCAGTTTTCCAGGGCTGCCTTCGCCTCGGCGTAAGAGGCGCCGGTGCGCTCGCGCACGGCGTCGATGGCTTCCAGTGTGATCTCCATGAGCTTGTCCTCCTTTTATATGTTTTGCTGGGCTTAGTTTATCACGTCCGCTGCGGAAAAAATCAACAAACCGTGAATCAACTATGAAAAATGTGGAAAGGTCGTCCCGCTCCCGGATCAGTATGCGACGCCCCAGATGACCATATGCTTCGCGGGCCTGCCGCAGCAGGCGCAGACCTCAGAGAGCTTCTCCTGCGCAAAGGGCAGGCAGCGGGAGGACATGCCGGCCTTCTCCTTCATGTCCAGCTCACACTGCAGATCGCCGCACCACATGGTCTTGATGAAGCCGCCGTGCCCGGCCTGGAGGGCTTTGGCCTCCTCCAGCGTCTGCGCGGTGTAGGTGTGCTCGTCCAGGTCCCTTTTCGCCCGCGCGAAGAGGCCGTCGTGCACGGCCTGCAGAAGCTCGGCCGCTTTCGTCTCCAGCTCGCCGAGCGCGACGGGCGTCTTCTCGCCGTTGTCGCGGCGGACCATGACGCACTGGCCGTTTTCGATATCCCGGGGGCCGAGCTCCACGCGCAGCGGCACGCCCTTCATCTCATACTGGGCGCACTTCCAGCCCATGGAGTTGTCGGAGTCGTCCATCTTCACGCGCAGCCCCGCGGCCTGCAGCCGCGCGCGCAGGGCGGCCGCCGCCTCGAGGACGCCGGGCTTGTGCTGCGCCACGGGCAGGACGATGACCTGGACAGGGGCGATCTGCGGGGGCAGGACAAGCCCGTTGTTGTCGCCGTGGGCCATGATGACCGCGCCGATCATACGCGTCGTCGCGCCCCAGGAGGTCTGGAAGGGGTGCTGCAGCTTGTTGTCGCGGCCGGTAAAGGTCACGTCGTAGGCGCGGGAGAACTTGTCCCCGAAATAGTGCGAGGTGCCGCCCTGCAGCGCCTTGTGATCCTTCATCATGCACTCGACCGTGTAGGTGGCCTCCGCCCCGGCGAACTTTTCCTTCTCGGTCTTGCGGCCGCGCACCACGGGGATCGCCAGCACCTTTTCATAGAAATCGGCGTAGCAGTTGAGCTGCTGCTCGGTCTCCGCCTCCGCCTCCTCGGCGGTCTCATGCAGGGTGTGGCCCTCCTGCCACCAGAACTCGCGCGAGCGCAGGAAGGGGCGGGTGGTCTTTTCCCAGCGGATGACGGAGCACCACTGGTTATAGAGCATCGGCAGTTCCCGGTAGGAGTGCAGCACGCGGGACCAGTGGTCGCAGAACATGGTCTCGGAGGTCGGCCGGAAGGCCAGGCGCTCCTCCAGCTCCTCGCTGCCGCCCATCGTGACCCAGGCGACCTCGGGCGCGAAGCCCTTGACCAGATCGCCCTCCTTCTTCAGCAGGCTCTCCGGGATCAGGACCGGCATGGCCACGTTCTCGTGTCCGGTCTTTTTGAATTCTCCGTCCAGGATGCGCTGTATATTCTCCCAGATCGCGTAGCCGTAAGGGCGCAGGATCGTAAAGCCCTTGACGGAGGCGTACTCCACCAGCTCCGCCTTGCGGCAGATATCGGTATACCACTGGGCGAAATCGACCTCCATATCGGTGATCTGTTCCACTTTCTTTTCTTTTGCCATGTTTTGCTGTCCTCTCTTTCCGCTCCGGCCTCCGCCGGAGCGACGTTGCACGGTCGTTCATCTATTCTAAGCCCGCCCTTTTCCCTTGTCAAGCCGCGTTTCTCGGAAACGGGGATAATCCGCGGGCACGGAAAGCGCGGGCCTCCGTGTTCCGCCGGCGGCGCCTGTTCGCAGGCAAGCTGTGTATGACCGGAAACATGACGGGATCGGGGCGCAAATCGTCCGCAAGGCGCCGAAGACGATCCGATCTGCGCTTGCACGAGCGCTTTTTCGCAAAAACCGACGGATTATGCTTGACCTTTTGGCGCGAAACGCATATAATACGTTTTGTTACTAAGTTGAAACTTTTTGATCGGCGCCGCGTTCTCTGTTTTCTACGGCGCCGTGTAAAGCATCACCGGAGGTGACTGACATCAACAAGCAGAAGTTTCTGGCAGAACTCGGTCAGCTGCTGACCTTCATGTATGAAGAGGACCGGCAGACCGCTCTGCAGATCTACGCGGGGATGTTCGAGGAGGCCGAGGACGAGCAGTCTCTGCTCCAGTCTCTCGTCTCGCCGATCCGCCAGGCCGTTCTGGTCGCCCGCGCGTACAACGCGACCGAGCGCAAGCTCCAGGTACATAGCCAGAGCCGCGAAGAGGCCCCCGTCCCCGAGGGCCAGCCCGAATTTCTGACCAAAATCTACGAGATCCGCGCCGACGCGCTGAGCTCTCAGCCCGAAAAGACCGCAGAGGATGAGAACCAGTTCTCTCTCTTCGACGAGGTCAACGGCGCCATCGCGCCCTCCATCGTGATCCCCGACGAGGAATTCGTCGAGCTCAAAGTCGAGGAGGCGCCCGCCGAAGCGCCGACGGCGGAGGCCGCTCCCGCGCAGGAGCCGGCGGACTCCGTTCCCGCAGAGGCTCCGGCGGAAGCCGCACCCGCGGAGGAGCCGGTCGAAGCCGCACCCGCGGAGGAGCCGGTCGAAGCCGCACCCGCGGAGGAGGAAGAGAAGGTCGACGCCTTTATGGCCGAGTTCTCGCTGCCGGCGGAAGCCGCGGCCGAGACGAAAGAGGCCCCCGCCGAGCCCGCGCCCGCCGTCGAGGAGGCGCCCGCCCCGGCGCCGCAGCCGCTCACGGAGCCGCGGATGGTCCGCAAGCCCCGCCTTCTGCTCCTGGTGCCCTTTATCCTTCTCGCCGTTCCCCTCACGCTGATCGGCATCGTCCTGCTGCTCATCCCCGCGCTCGCCTGCCTGGGGCTCGCAGCGGGCTTCCTGTACGTGGTCTATACCGGCGTCGTGGCGTTCATCTCCACGGCCGGAAGCCTTCCCGTATACGCGGATCTGTTCATCATCATCGGCACCATTCTGCTGCTGCTGGCGTTCGGCCTGCTGTTTTTGTGGCTGTTCATCTGGTTCATCGGCGGCGCGATCGTCGGCCTCGTGCGCGGTGTGATCGAGCTCGGCCGGGACTGGTGCTTTAAGGAGGTGCCCGTGCTGTGAAAAAAGGTTGGCGAATCACTCTGGTCATTTTTCTGGTCCTCGTCCTGCTGGGCGCGGCCGCTCTTCTCGTCGGCTATCTGACCGGCGCGGATTTCTCCCGTCTTTTCTCTCTCCTCAAGCCCTGGATCGATCACCTGGAAGCCATGTGGAACTGGGTGAAGCAGATCGGCCTGGGCCTCCTGGACTCTGCCAGGCAGCTATTCGTGTGACCCCTTTTTGAATGTAAAAAAGCACCGGATGAGGACCCCTCATCCGGTGCTTTTTCGTTTTTCGCGTCTCAGTCCAGGAACCGGCAGGCGGCCAGCGCGGCCACTGCGCCGTCCGCGGCGGCGGTGGTGAGCTGCCGGACGCTCTTTGCGCGGCAGTCCCCGGCCACGAACAGGCCGGGCGTCCTTGTCAGGCAATCCTCGCCGGAGGCGGCGTAGCCCGCCTTGTCCAGCTCCAGGTACGCCGCGTAGGCGCTGTGATCGGGCTGGTGCCCGACGGCCACGAACAGGCCCTCCGCCGGGAGGGTCTTTCTCACGCCCGCCTGCTCGACGACGAGGCCGGTGAGCTCCTCGTCTCCCAGCAGCTCGACGACGGAGGCGCCCAGCAGAAAGTCCACATTCGGCCTTTCCCGCAGCGCGCGAACGAGCTTTTCCTCGCCGCGGAAGCTGTCGCGCCGATGGATCAGGGTGACGCGGCGGCAGCTCTCGCTCAGCAGCAGCGCGTCCTGCAGGGCGCTGTTGCCCCCGCCGCAGACGGCCACGTCCCTGTCCTTGTAAAAGGCCCCGTCGCAGACCGCGCAGAAGCAGACGCCGCTGCCGATCAGACGCTCCTCGTCGGCCAGGCCCAGCATCCGGGGCCGCGCCCCGGTGGCAAGGATCACGGCCCGGCTCTCGAAAGCCGCGCCCGAGTCGCAGACGACGCGCTTGCCGCCTTCGGTCTCCTCGAGGCGCACGGCCTCCTCCAGCTCGACCTCCGCGCCCTGCTCCATAGCCTGCTCGAGCAGTCTGTCGCCCAGCTCCGCGCCGCTGATCGACACAAAGCCGGGGAAGTTCTCCACGCGCGGCGACCAGGTGATCTGACCGCCGAAGGCGTTCTTTTCCAGCACCAGCACGCTCTTTTCCGCGCGGCACAGATAGGTGGCGGCGGTCAGGCCAGCGGGGCCTCCGCCGATGATGATGACGTCATACATATCCGGTTTCCTCTCTCTTATTCTGACTCGAAGCGGCGCTCGAGGCCAAAGCAGTTTTTCATAAAGGTGTCGGCCAGCTCCGGCCAGACACAGACGTTGCGCTGCACGCCCGCGACGGGGGCGCCGGCGTCGCTGACGTCCTCGCAGGGGCCGACGCCGAAGCCATGGCCCGTCGCCGCGAAAAGATGCAGCTCCGCGGGCACGCGGTCCTTCAGCGCCAGATACAGGCGCGCGCTGCCCTCGTCCAGGCGGAGGAAGTCTTCCTGCCCCGCGGCGAAAAACAGCGGCGGCAGCTTGGGATTGGCGCGCAGCTTTTCCGCCTGCTCCGGCGTGCCCTCCGCGCCGTAGATCACGAGCGCGGCGTCCGTGTCCGCGTTCATCCGGTCGATCCCGTCGGGCACATAGTCCGGGCAGGTCTCGCTCGGCAGGCTGTCGCCCCGGAAGGCGGCGAGCATCGTGCACACGCACCACCCTCCGCCGGAATAGCCGCTGACCGCGAGGCGGTCGATCGCGCCGATCCCGTATTCCGCGGCGTGGGCACGCAGATAACGCAGGCTGCGCTGGAGATCCATCGCGCCGTCGAGCCTGTCGTAAGGACTCACCCGGCGCTGGAGCAGAAAGCAGTTGTAGCCGAGCGCGTTGAAGCGCTCCACCGCCTCGTAGCCCTCCCAGCGGTTGCTGCGCCAGTCGTCGCCGCCGCCGGAGACGACCACGAGATTTCCCTTGACCGCACCCTGGTCGGGCAGCAGATACGGGATCAGAAAGGGCCGGAAATCCGGCGGGTCAAAGGCGAGCCGCCAGTCCGCCGTCTCCGCGACGGTGCGGTGCGGCATGTCCTCGCCCCAGATGTACCAGAGCCCCTCCTCCGGATCGCGCAGCGGCTCGAGCCTCTCGCGCGCCGCCCGCAGTGCGTACAGCAGCGGCGTCAGCTCCTCGCCGACGGGCGCGATCGGGCGGATCAGCTTCCAGCGGGTCAGGACGAAGAGCGTGGAGTAGAGGTCCAGAAAGCGCAGGAAAGGCGCGCGCTCGTAGGCCTTCGGGCGGGCGGCGATATAGGCGCCCTTCTTCATCTCCTCCATGCACAGCGCCTGCCGCTGCCGCGCCGCGCTGTCCAGCTCCTCGCGGATCCTGGTTTGGCCCGGCGCGGCGTTTGCCAGCAGCGCCTGGTCAGCTTCGCTGGCGGGATCGGCCTCGCGGGCGAAGAAGTCGTTTTCGATGAGGATCTTTTCCATCGCTCTCTCCTCCCTGTCTGAAAAAAGCAGCGTAAGGACGTTTCCTTACCCTGCTTTTTTCGCGGTTCGCGGCGGGGAGCCTTACTGGCCGACGTACTGCTTGATCGCGCCGGCGCCGGCGATCTTCTCAAAGCCGTCCTCGGTCTGGACGATCAGCGTGGGCGCCTGCTTGACGCCGTACTGCTTGGCCAACTCCACGTTCTCGGCCGCCATCACTTTGTCGTAAGCAAAGCCGGCCTTGTCCATGTAGCTGCAGGCGATGCGGCAGTTGGGGCAGGTGGGCGTGGCGAAGAGGATGGCGCGCGGCTGGGTCTTGGGCGCGGCGTCCGCCACGGGGACCTCGGCGGTCTTCGTCTCGGGCCGGGGGATGTCCACCGGGCCGCTGTGGCGCAGCGTGGAGTGCTCGAGCACGTACTCGCGGCGCTCCTTGTACTCCTGCGTCTTGCCCGCGTTCCAGTTCTGCACCGGGCGGTAGTAGCCGGTGATGCGGCTGTAGACCTCGGCGGACTTGCCGCAGTGCGGGCAGGTGAACTGCTCGCCGGTCAGGTAGCCGTGCTCCTTGCAGACCGAGTAGGTCGGGGACATGGTGTAGTAGGGCAGGCGGTAGTTCTCGGCGATCTTGCGCACGAGATTGGCCGCGGCCTCCCAGCTCGGCAGCTTCTCGCCCAGGAAGGCATGGAAGACGGTGCCGGAAGTGTACAGGGTCTGCAGCTCGTCCTGGATGTCCAGCGCGGAGAAGATGTCCTCCGTGTAGCCGACGGGCAGGTGGGAGCTGTTGGTGTAGTAGGGCTCGCCGCCCGCCTCGGCGGCGGTGATGATGTCGGGATAGGTCTCCACGTCGTGCTTGGCCAGCCGGTAGGAGGTGGACTCGGCCGGGGTCGCCTCGAGGTTGTAGAGGTCGCCGTACTGCTCCTGGTAGTCGCTCAGGCGCTCGCGCATGTGGTTGAGCACGTTCTTGGTGAACTCCTGGCACCGGGGATCGGTCATGTCGGCCCGCACCCACTTGGCGTTGAGGCCCGCCTCGTTCATGCCCACGAGGCCGATGGTGGAGAAGTGGTTGTTGAAGTGGCCGAGATAGCGCTTGGTGTAGGGATAGAGGCCGGCCTCCAGAAGCTTGGTGATGACCGTGCGCTTGACCTTCAGCGAGCGGGCGGACAGATCCATCATGTGGTCGAGGCGCTTGTAGAAGTCAGCCTCGTCGCTGGCCAGATAGGCCAGGCGCGGCATGTTGATCGTCACGACGCCGATCGAGCCGGTGCTCTCGCCGGAGCCGAAGAAGCCGCCGGACTTTTTGCGCAGCTCGCGCAGGTCCAGACGCAGGCGGCAGCACATGCTGCGCACGTCGCTCGGCTCCATGTCGGAGTTGATGTAGTTGGAGAAATAGGGGGTGCCGTACTTCGCGGTCATCTCGAAGAGGAGCTTGTTGTTCTCGGTGGGGGACCAGTCGAAGTCGCGGGTGATGGAGTAGGTGGGGATGGGGTACTGGAAGCCGCGACCGTTGGCGTCGCCCTCGATCATGATCTCGATGAAGGCCTTGTTGACCAGGTCCATCTCCTTCTGGCAGTCGCCGTAGGTGAAGTCCAGCTCCTTGCCGCCGACGATCGCGGGCAGATCCTTCAGGTCGTTGGGCACGACCCAGTCCAGCGTGATGTTGGAGAAGGGCGCCTGCGTGCCCCAGCGGCTGGGCGTGTTCACGCCGTAGATGAAGGACTGGACGCACTGCTTGACCTCCCTGTAGTCCAGGTTGTCGACCTTGACGAAGGGGGCCAGATAGGTGTCGAAGGAGGAGAAGGCCTGCGCGCCGGCCCATTCGTTCTGCATGATGCCGAGGAAGTTGACCATCTGGTTGCACAGCGTGGACAGATGGCTGGCCGGGGAGGAGGTGATCTTGCCGGGCACGCCGCCGAGGCCCTCCTGGATCAGCTGCTTAAGGCTCCAGCCGGCGCAGTAGCCGGTGAGCATGCTCAGATCGTGCAGATGGATATCGCAGTTGCGGTGCGCGTCCGCGATCTCCTGGTCATAGACCTCGCTGAGCCAGTAGTTGGCGGTGATGGCGCCGGAGTTGGAGAGGATCAGGCCGCCCACCGAGTAGGTGACGGTGGAGTTCTCCTTGACGCGCCAGTCGCTGATCTTGAGGTACTTGTCCACCGTGTCCTTGTAGTCAAGGAAGGTGCTCTTCGTGTTGCGGATTTTCTCGCGCTGCTTGCGGTAGAGGATATAGGCCTTGGCGACCGTCTCGTAGCCGCCGCGGGAGAGCACGGCCTCCACGCTGTCCTGGATATCCTCGACGGCGATCTTTCCGTCCCGGATCTTCGGCAGGAAGTCCGCCGAGACCTTCAGTGCCAGAAAGTCGATCACGCTCTCGTTATAGTCGGTCTTGGTCGCGTCGAAGGCCTTTTTGATGGCGTCCGCGATCTTGTTGATGTTGAAGTCTACGACCTGTCCGTCGCGTTTGGTTACCTGATACATATCCTTATCCTCCCAATCTCTGTCTATGGATCAAACGCCTCTGACCCGGACCGCGGGGACGATCTCCGCCACCGCGTCTGCCAGCGCGTGCATCTCTTTCTCTGTGTAAGAGCCAAGCCCCTCCGCCCGGATCACATGGCCGGAATCCTTGTACTGCTGCAGATAATATTCCTTCGCCCCGGCGATCCAGCGCGCGGCCTCGAGCAGGCTCTCGCGCGTATGCAGCCCGCGAACCACCGTGGTGCGGAACTCATAGTCCGCCGCGCCGCGCAGCAGCAGCTCCTTCGAGCGCTCCAGCGCCGCCAGATCGACCGACGGGAGCCCGACGGTCTCGGCATAGCGGCTCGGGCCGTTCTTCACGTCCATGGCCACCCGGTCCACGAGACCGGCACGCAGCAGCTCCTCCAGCCGGTCCGGGAAGGTGCCGTTCGTGTCGAGCTTCACCGCAAAGCCCAGCGCGCGAATCTTTTCCAGAAAGGCGCCGATGTCGCGGTGGAGCAGCGGCTCGCCCCCGGTGATCGCCACCCCGTCGAGCAGTCCGCGGCGCGTTCTCAGAAAGGAGAGGATCTCCTCCTCGCTCAGGCTCTGCGTCTCCTCCCCGGGCAGGACCAGCGAGGCGTTGTGGCAGAAGGGACAGCGCAGGTTGCAGCCGGCGGTGAAGACCGTACAGGCCACACGGCCCGGATAATCCAGCAGCGTCATCTTCTGCAGTCCGGCGATGCGCACGGCGGCGGCTCCCCCTTCCCCATTTTGAGATCGGGTCTCATGATAGCCTCTTTCCGGTGGCTTGTCAAGGGGTGTAACACAAGATATTGAAAGATTTACCGCTTGTAACCATTTTGACCACAAAATTTAGTGGTATATTCTTTATATCGGAAAATGCTGGGATTCTCTCGTCTTGCGGGAAAACGCGCGCTGTGCTATACTGAAATACGATCGAAACACCGGAAGACCCTTCCCGCCGCCGGGCGGGAGCGATCGGGAAAGGAGATCTTATGAAAGCACCGTTTTCCCCCTATCTAATCGGCATCAAGCCCGGCCTCCGGGCGCTGATCGGGCTGCTCCGCGAGGACTATCCGTATGTCAGCGTCCTGGCGACCAATTCCCGCGGCCTGTCCGTGAGTATTTCCCAGCGCGCCAAAAGCGTCTCGAGCGAGACCATGACCACCGAGCGCGGCGTCGTGGTGCGCGTCTGGAAGGCCGGGCAGTACAGCGAGTACGCGCTCAACCACTTCGATCCGGACGCGCCGGAGGCCGCCGCCGCGGAGATCCGCTCGGCGCTGGAGGCGCAGCAGGCCGTGCTGGCGCGCGTCGGCGCCGCCGTCTATGACACGCCCGTCCTGTCTGACGAGCCGCAGACCCTCTTCGTGGAAAAGGAGACCGGAGAGCTGCCCGAGGAGACCGATCTGCAGGCCCTGGTCGCCTTTTTGAGCGAGCTGTCCGACCGCGGCATGGGCATGAGCGAGCACATCCTCGACTGCATGCTGCGCGCGCAGTCCACCCACATCTGCAAGCTGTTTCTGACCGGGAACCGCGACCTCGCGCAAAGCTACGTGTACAGCGAGGGCAGCCTGGCCGCTGTCCTGAGCCGGGACGGTAACACGCAGGTCGCCTACCAGAGCGTGTCCGGGCTCTGCGGGCCGGAGCTCTTCCGGGAGCTGGAGGCCAAGCTCGAGCCCACGCTCCGCCAGGGCGAGACGCTGCTCGACGCCGAGCGCATCGAGCCGGGCGAGTATGAGATCATCACCTCTCCCGAGGTCAGCGGCCTGATCGCGCACGAGGCCTTCGGCCATGGCGTGGAGATGGACATGTTCGTGAAAAACCGCGCGCTCGGCGCCGAATACATCGGCAAGCGCGTCGGAAGCGACTATGTCACCATGCACGAGGGCGCGCTCTGCGCCGAGAATGTGACGAGCTACGCCTTCGACGACGAGGGCACCCCCGCCGGGGACGTGGTCGAGATCGACCGCGGCATCCTGAGGACCGGCATCTGCGACGCGCTGAGCGCCCTGCGCCTCGGCGTCGCCCCGACCGGCAACGGCAAGCGCGAGAACTTCGAGCACAAGGTCTACACCCGCATGACCAACACCATGTTCGACTCCGGCGACGATACGCTGGAGGAGATGATCGCCTCCGTCAAGCATGGCTTCCTGCTCGAAGGCATGGAGAGCGGCATGGAGGATCCCAAGCACTGGGGCATCCAGTGCATCATCAAGCTCGGCCGCGAGATCCGCGACGGCAGGCTCACCGGTCGGGTCGTGGCGCCGATCATCATGACCGGCTATGTGCCGGATCTGCTCGGGAACGTTTCGATGCGCTCGAAGGACCGCGAGGTCTTCGGCAGCGGCGGCTGCGGCAAGGGACACAAGGAGTGGGTCAAGGTGGCCGACGGCGGCCCCTATCTGAAGACGAAAGCGAGGTTGGGCTGACATGATGGACTCTCTGATCAAACTGCTCAAGGACTCGGGCGTCCACGCCTGGGAAATCACCGACGAAAAGACCTGCGGCTGGGAGTATTATTTTATCCGCCATGCCCTTGACCAGAACCGCGCCAAGAACGTGGAGCACATCACCGTCAAGGTCTATCAGCTGTCCGAGGACGGCAAGTTTATCGGCAGCGCCTCGGCCGAGCTGCCCCCCACCGCCTCCGAGGCGGAGGCAAAGGCGCTGATCGGGAGTCTGGCCTACCGGGCCACGCTCGTCAGGAACCTGCCCTATACCCTCGTGCCCCCCGCGCCCGTCGAGGACGCGGCGCAGGTGCCGGTGGACGTGGCCGGGATCGCCGCGCAGTTTCTCGAGACGATGCGCGCGCTGCCCGAGACGGAGACCGAGGATATCAACAGCTACGAGATCTTCGTGACCGAGAACACGCGCCGCTTTGTGAACTCCGCCGGCGTCGACCTGTGCGAGACCTACCCCTCCAGTATGATCGAAGTGGTCGTCAACGCCCGCCGCGACGGGCATGAGATCGAGCTCTACCGCAGCTACGACAGCGGCAGCTGCGACGCGGCCGGCCTGCGGCGCGACCTCGAACGCACCATGCAGTACGGCAAGGACCGCCTGCGCGCCGTCCCGACGCCCGCGCTGGGCAAGGCCGACGTGGTCTTCAGCTCCGGCGACGCCTGCCAGCTGTATCAGTATTTCGCCGCGCGCATGAACGCGCAGCTCGTCTTCCGCAAGATGAGCAACTGGCAGCTCGGCGTCCCCATCGCGGAGGACATCCGCGGCGACAAGGTCACGGTCTCCGCCGTGCGCAGCCTGCCCAACTCCTCCAAAAACCACCTCTTCGACGCGCAGGGCGCGCCCATCCGCGACACCGTCATGGTTCGCGGCAGCGTACCCGCCTGCTATCTGGGCGACCGGATGTTCTCCTGCTACATGGGCCTGGAGGGCTCCTTCATCCCGTCGAACCTCGACGTCGCGCCCGGCACGCACAGCGAGGAGGAGCTGCGCCGCGGCGCCTACCTCGAGGTCGTGGAGTTCTCCGACTTCCAGGTGGACTACATGACCGGCGACCTGTTCGGCGAGATCCGCCTGGGCTACTGGCACGACGGGGAGACGGTCACGCCGGTCTCCGGCGGCTCGCTCTCCGGCTCGATGAACGACTATCTCAAGGAGATGTACCTCTCGGCCGAGACGGTCCAGTACGACAACTTCCGCATCCCGGCGCTGACGCGGCTGAGCGGCGTCACCGTCACCGGCATCGAATGATCGACCGGCAGGAAACGGCCGCCCCGTACGGGGAGGCCGTTTTTCCGTCATTTATCGGATCAGCAGACGCAGCAGCAGAAGGAGCGCCAGTCCGCCGACGATCAGCAAAACCTCCGTGAGAGAGCCCTTCCAGGCGCTTTCGCCGGTCGTCTCCTCGTAAAACTGCATCTCGAGATCGTCTTCCAGATCCTTTTTCAAGCGCCGCACCTCCTTTCGCGCTTTCAGCCGCGGCTGTGGTCGGTCGAGCCGGGGGAGGCCAGCATCTCCAATCCGTGCGCGAGCGCGCCGAGCACCGCCTCGAGATTCTCGCGGGCGGCCTTCACGCTGCCTGGCAGGTTGACGATCAGCGTCCCGCCGCGGATGCCCGCCGCGCTGCGGCTCAGGCAGCCGCGGGGCGTGATCTGCAGGCTGGCCCAGCGCATGGCTTCGGGGATGCCGCGAACCTCCCGCTCGATCACGTCGAGCGTCGCCTCGGGCGTGATGTCGCGCGGGGAAAAGCCCGTGCCGCCGGTCGTCAGCACCAGCGGGATCCGTTTCTCGTCGGCGCAGCGGATGAGCTCGGCGGAGATCTGCCCGCGCTCGTCGGGCACGATCGCGGTGTAGGCGATCTCAAAGCCTGCGCCCTCCAGCATCGCGCGGACGGCCGGGCCGCTTGCGTCCTCGCGTTCGCCGCGGCTGCATTTGTCGCTGACGGTGATGACGGCTGCCTTGTAACTCATGGGGCATTCTCCTTTCATCGGTTTCATCGTGGCCGGGTCGAGACGGTTCCCGTCTCTGTCATAGAAGGTCACCTGTCCCGGTTCCCAGATAAACTTGTCTCTTCCCATACGGCTGTCCCGCTTTCCTGTCCAAAGTGCTTTACTCTATTATAATCTCCGCCGCCGGGGGAATCAAGCCTGTTTGCCGCGGGTTTCGCCGCGCCGAAAAGCTCGTTCCGCCATCCCTCCCGAACGCTCCGAGCCGGGAAGCGTCAAAAGAACCGTCAAAGAATTTCGTCAATGATTTTTTAAAAAATACGCAAAAACTTTCTGTCTTTTGACGGTATCTTAGATTCCGGCTTGCTATACTGTGATCAGAAAGCAAACAACGGCGCAGACACGAAACGTGAACTGCGGAGCTGAAAGGAGATAAAAACCATGAAGAGAACGAAGAAGAGCCTTATCGCCCTGCTCCTGACCCTGATCCTCTGCGCGGGCATGCTGCCCGGCGCGGCCCTGGCCGACTATGACGACGCGATCACCGTGTCCGTCCAGATCTACGTGAACGGCGAGTGGAAGGCCAGCGACACCGTGACCTCCGCCGGCTTCCCGGAGCTGGAATACGGCTCCCTGCCCATCGGCTATCTGTACGGCGACTGCTACGGAGTCTATGAGAGCGGCTCCTGCAACTTCAACGGAGCCGGCGGCTTCTTCTTCTGCTTCGACGGCGAAAACGTAAGCGTGTTCAGCTCCGGCTTCGAGTGCCCGGCCCCCGGCGATCAGATCTCCGTCCAGCTGAACTACCGCGATGAGAGAGCGGCCGCCCCCGTCGTCTACGGGACCTTGACCCTGAACGTCTGCTACCAGAACGGCAACCCCGCCGAGGGCGCCGAGATCCGCCTCGACGGCCGCAAGGGCGCCGAGACCCAGAGCTTCACCGTGGTCAGCAACGCCTCCGGCATCGCGGTCGCCGACGGGCTGGACTGCTCCTTCGACTGGACCTTCTCCTTCAACGGTGCGACTTACCCCGTTTTCTTTGACGGCAGCAACAACGACCGCTGCGACCTGTCCCTGCCCAACCCGCCCGAACCGGTTGGTGAGCTCAACGGCACCGTGGAGGTTTACCTGAACGGAAGCCTCTTCTCCTCCAGATCCCTGACCGCCTCCGGCAACACCGAAGAATCCGTCCGCGGCGGCGCCGTGAGAAGCGGCTATGCGACGACGGCGGACGGCATCCAGCTGGTGGAAATGACCGCGGCCCAGGTCGAGCTGAACGGCAGCGAGATCGCCTGCAGCTTCCAGCCCACCGGCAGCGCCGTGAGCTTCGCGGCGGACGAAACCATGGCCGGTGAGATGACTGTCCGTATGTACTTCCAGCACACCGAAGAGGCCCGTTCCCACAGCTTCAACATCAGCGTGACCCACCAGCTGGCGGCCGCCCCCGGCGGCGTCTCCGTGGACGGCGTCATCACCGGCGTGGATACGATCCTCTTCTCCGGAACCACCGCCGCCTGCTTCGGCGAAACGATCCAGGTCGCACAGCTTTGGAACGTGGGCAGCGAGCAGCTCATCGGCAGCGCCGAAGCCTACGGCAACAGCGGCCTCATCCAGTACGGCAACGCGCTGTACAGAGCCGCCGGCTCTTACCTCTCCGGCGGTGACAGCAGCAGCTTCCGCGGCAGCGTGATCACCGGCGGCGCCGCCTTTCGGGACAGAAGCTTCTCCATGATCTTCGGCGACGTGACCCTGATCCTGGACTACGTCTTCGTGGACTACGTGAGCGAGGAGCCCGCTGAGGAGCCTGTCACCGAGGAGCCCGCCGCCGAGGAGCCCGCCGCTGAGGAGCCCGTCGCCGAGGAGCCCGCCGTTGAGGAGCCCGCCGTTGAGGAGCCCGTCGCTGAGGAGCCCGTCGCTGAGGAGCCCGTCGCTGAGGAGCCCGCCGCCGAAGTGCCCGCCGCCGAGGAGCCCGCCGCCGAGGAGCCCGCCGCTGAGGAGCCCGCTGCCGAGGAGCCTGTCGCCGAGGAGCCCGCTGCCGAGGAGCCCGTCGCCGAAGCGCCCGCCGCCGAAGCTCCGGTCAACACCACCCCCGTGATCCCCGAGGCGGCCGTCGTTGAGGAAGTGGCCTATGCCGCTCCCGCGACCCCCGAGTCTCCCGTCGTTGAGAATCTGGTCCACGTCGCTCCCGCGGTCCCCATGGCTGCCCCCGAGATCATCACCGAGCCCGAGCTGCCCATGGCCGCCCCCGCCGCTGCCGCCTGGTCTGTGCTGAACCTGATCCTCAGCGTCCTGACCGTCCTCTTCTGCCTGCTGAAGGTCCTGGTGAACAACCGCAAGGACGACGAGGAGCGCAGCGAAGACGACAAGCGCAGCGAGAACCGCCGTTACCTGGCTGTGATCCCTGCCGCCGCCTCCGTCATCCTGTTCCTCCTCACGGAAAACTTGCGCAACCCCATGTGCCTGCTGGACCGCTGGACCCCCGTGATGCTGGTGATCCTCGCCGTGGAAGCGCTGTTCCTGGTGCTCAGCCGCAGGAAGGACGAGCAGCTGCAGCGCGCCGGGCTGTGATCCGCCGAAAACCTCACGGCACAGAACAAGGCGTTTCCTGCGGCTCATCCATCCGAAATAACCATCAAGCCTCCGGCTGAGCCGGAGGCTTGATTCGTTTCCCGCAGACCGGCTCTCGTCTGCGACTGTCCGCTCCAACGAAAAAGCCAGCTCTTCCGAGCTGGCTTTTCGTTGGAGCTGATAGCCAGATTCGAATCCCCTTCGGGGACTAGGCGGCTACGCCGCCGTCGCTGGTGCCTGCCTGCGGCAGACCCGCTCTCGTCCGCGACTGTCCTCCCCAACGAAAAAGCCAGCTCTTCCGAGCTGGCTTTTTCGTTGGAGCTGATAGCCAGATTCGAACTGGCCCAGCGCATCTCGCTTGCGCGAGATTCTCTGGTATGCTTTTTCCGCTCGGCTGCGCCTCGCTCAATGGAGGCCGCCAGTTCGAATACGTACAATGACAAAAGAAGCAGCCGCCCCATTGGGGCAACTGCTTCTTTTGGAGCTGATAGCCAGATTCGAACTGGCGACCTCATCCTTACCAAGGATGCGCTCTACCTACTGAGCTATATCAGCAAAGGATATCCCCCTTTAAAAAAGGGGGATATGGCGACCGAGAAGGGACTTGAACCCTCGACCTCCGGCGTGACAGGCCGGCGTTCTAACCGACTGAACCACTCGGCCACGGCTCAGTTAGTGTATCAGACTTTTCCTGTCTTGTCAACCTTTTTTTCCGAAGGGCAAAAACTTTCTCCCCGCCGGAGCGGGGAGAAAGGAGCTGTCTCACAGTTTTTCAAAGACGGCCGCGCCGCCGCGCATCAGCCAGCGGTAGAGCAGCAGGCACCCCAGCGCCAGCAGCGCCGCGAAGCACAGGCCGATCGTCTCCATCGGCACGAAGGACGAAAGGAAGACCGCGGCCAGCACCGGCAGCACCATCAGGCCCCAGGCGATGAGCATCGTGAAGAGGATGCTGACGCCGCTTTTGACCGCCTGCGTCTCGTTGATCCAGTCCAGCGTCGGGTGCCGCAGGTTTTCCGCCAGCCCCAGCAGCCCGGTAAAGACCGTGAACGCCAGCGGGATCAGCAGCAGACACAGCAGCAGCGGCAGGGCCGGGCGCAGGATCAGCGCCGCGGAGAGCACACACAGCAGCACGGGCGGCAGCGCGACCTGCATATGCAGCCGCAGCTTGGCGCGCAGGATGTCCCGCGTATCCAGCGGGAGCGAACGGACGACCCACAGGCTCTTGCCCTCCAGCGAGACGGAGGCCGCCGTGACCATCGACATGCCCGCGGTGAAGCACAGCCCAAGGATGAACAGCCAGGGCAGCAGCAGCCCGAGCGTCTCATCCTGCAGCAGCGGCGCGATCTTTTTCTGCTCGATCAGCAGCACGACCGCCGCGATCAGCAGAAAGATCGAGCCGAGGCCGCAGTTGAGGATGTAGCCGGGGCTGGCCAGGAAGCGCCGCCATTCCCGCTGCAGCAGCGCGCGCCGCGGGCTGAGCGCCGCCGTCCGGCGTTCGACGTATTTCTTCTTCGCGCCGCTGCGGCGGTCCGTGGCGGTCTTGATGAAGGTGCGCGCCAGCAGCAGGATCATCACGGCGAACAGCGCCAGGATCCCCGCCGCCAGAAGCAGAAGCAGGTCGAAGCGCGCCTCCGCGACGGCCACGCCCATCGCGTACACCGGCGCGACCGCGCCGAGCGTCCGCGCGGCGCCGTCGGGACTCTGTGCAAGCTGTTGGACGAAGGTGTTCATCTGCATCACGGCGTACATGTACGCGCCGAGGAACACCAGACTCAGCACGACCGTCACCAGCGATTTCTTTCCCACGCGGGCGGTCGCCAGGTGGATCAGCCAGCCCAGGAACGCCGAAAGCGCCAGCGACAGCAGCGGCATCAGCACCGCGAACAGGAGGAGATAGATCGCAAGCTGCGCGCCGGCGAAGCCCACCGCGGTCTGCCAGGCCAGCAGGACCGGCACGGCCACCAGCAGCCCGAAAAACAGCGTGATGATCCACAGCAGCAGCAGACGGCTGAGCAGGATGTCCCGCGGCCGGATCGGCAGGCTCAGAAGCAGGTCGTTGTCTCTGGCCTCGTAGAGCTGGGCCTTGGCGGAAAAGACGCTGCCGATGAACATCAGCCCGAAGCACATGATCGCCGCCATCGAGAAATACAGCCAGTCGACCCCGGCCGCGTGGAAGGGCCCGGCGAGCGTGCTGAAATTGGTGTAGAACAGGAACCCGAAGGTCCCGAAGGCGTAGGCCAGCAGCACGATCATCCCCAGCATGCGGCCCCCGCTCGGCTTCTGCTTCCGGCGGTTCCCGCCGGTCAGCTGATTTTTGAGGGAGGCAAGCTGGATTTTCAGCAGCGTCTTAAGCATGGTCGTCCTCCAGTTCGAGGAACACGTCCTCCAGGGAGGCGTCGCCCTTGACCTCGTCCATCGTGCCGCAGGTGATCAGGCGGCCCTCCTTGATGATGGCCACCTTGTCGCAGAGCTTCTCGGCCACCTCCAGCACGTGCGTGGAGAAGAAGATCGCGCCGCCGCGGTCGCAGTGCTCGCGCATCATCTCCTTGAGCAGGTGGGAGGCCTTCGGGTCGAGCCCGACGAAGGGTTCGTCCATGATGATCAGCTTCGGCTCGTGCAGGAAGCCGGAGATCATCGCCAGCTTCTGCTTCATGCCGTGGGAGTAGGCGGAGACCGGCTGGGCCAGATCCCCCGTCAGCTCGAAGCTGTCGGCCAGGCGGCGGATGCGCGCGGCGCGCTCATCCTGCCCGACGCCGAACACGTCGGCGATGAAGTTCAGATACTGGATGCCCGACAAAAATTCGTAGAGATCGGGATTGTCCGGCAGATAGGCCAGCACGCTCTTGCACGCGAGCGGCTCGGCTTTCACGCTTTTCCCGTCGACGAAGATCTCGCCCGCGTCAAAGGGCAGGATGCCCGCACAGGACTTGATCGTGGTAGTCTTGCCCGCGCCGTTGTGCCCGATGAAGCCGTAGATCTCGCCCGGCGCGATGTGCAGCGTCAGGTCGTCGACAGCCTTCTTGTCTCCGTAGGTCTTGGTCAGGTGTTCGATACGCAGCATGGATTATTCCTCTTTTCTCTCCCTTGATCCAGATCCTTCACGGCTGGGGGACATATTTAAATGATATGGACCCGTTCATCATAGCATTACGCGGGAGTTTAATCAAGCAGAGTTTGTGTATTTTCTGACAATTTCCCCGGCTCGGCGTCCTTTTTCAGCAGGACGAACAGTGCCAGGAGCAGCAGCGGCGCCCCGCCGATCACGCCGATCATCAGCGGGCCGACGGTCAGCCGGTCGGCATAGGCGGGATCGAGCAGCAGCAAAGGCAGCCCGGCGGCGGCGTTGACCGCGCCGTGGCCGAGCGAAGGCGCCCAGATGCTGCCGGTCTTTTCATAGACAAGATCGAGCAGCGTGCCCATCGCCGCGCTCATCAGGCAGAACAGCAGCATCCCGAGCACCGGCGCGCCCCAGTAGTGCAGGCCGTATTCGTAGCCGGCCAGGATCATGACCGGCCAGTGCCACGCGCCCCAGATCACGCCGCCGAGCAGGCGGCCCGCGGTCTTGCCGAAGCGCGCCTTGAGCCGCGGGTACATCGCGCCGCGCCAGCCGACCTCCTCGCCGAGCGCGGGGATGGCGTTGAGAAAGGGCGCGTAGGTCACGGCCTGCACGAAGGAGATCAGCAGCAGGAGCTTCGGCGTCAGGTGAGCGGCCTCGAGCCGGGCCATGATCTCCTCGCCGTACTGGGCGCGCAGGAGGGCGCCCGAGCCGTCAAAGCGCGCGGGAAAGAGCCCGAAATACAGCGCCGCGCCCAGCGCGCCGAGCACGACGGGCGCCAGCCACGCGGCCAGATACCAGCCCCATCTGCCCTTCATCGGCAGCCCCCAGCCCATGCCGCGCAGCGGGATCTTCGCCAGCAGCGCGGCCGCCAGCGGCGCGAACATCACGACGATCATGAGCCCCTGAAACAGCGCCGCATGTCCCCGCAGGGCCAGCCAGGAGGCGAGCGCCTGCAGCGGCCAGGCCAGGGCGAAGGCCCAGATCAGATAGTTTCGCAGGGTTTTGTCTTTCATCGGAAAACCTCCTTATCGCGCCCGACGCGCCCGCACGAAATAGCGCACGAGCGGCACGAGCACCAGCAGCAGGATCACCCCGGTGACACTGCCGGAAAAGTGTTCCGGCATAAAGCTCATATAGACGCCGAAGCCGCCGAACAACAGCGCGCAGGCCAGGCGCAGATCGGCCATCAGATCGCGTACGAGGCGGTAGATCCGCGCCCGGTTGAGCACCGTGACGCGCACCCCGGTGTTCCAGCTCTGCGGAAGGCGGCCCACGAGCGCAAGGATCAGCTCGTTGACGACGCCGATAATCGGCATGAGCAGCAGCGCGCCGCGCCCACTGTAGCCGGTGATCTCGCCGGCGAAATTATAGTTGGAGGGGATACGCTCCGGCAGATGGGACCAGCGGAGCAGGATGAAGCCGATCGCACCGAGCAGCAGCGCCGGCGCGAGGATATCCGCGATGCGTTGATAGAGCGTGGTGCGGCAGCCGCAGAAGGCGTCTGCCTCGGCGCGGGAGGGGATGCGCATGTCGTACACCCCCCTATTTGATGTCCAGCTCGGGCGGGACGTCGATCTCGTCCGAGACGTATCTTCCGTTTTTCTTCCGCTGCCGGACGCACTCGGTCAGCAGATATTCGATCTGCCCGTTGAGCGAGCGGAAATCGTCCTCGGCCCAGGCTGCCAGCGCGTCGTAGAGCTTGGGGTTCAGACGCAGCGGAACCTGTTTCTTCTCAGCCATGGCGGTTCAGTACAGGCTGCCGGAATTGACCACGGGCTGCGCGTCGCGGTTGCCGCACAGCACGACCAGCAGATTGGAGACCATGGCCGCCTTGCGCTCTTCGTCGAGCTCCACGGTATGGTTCTCGCTCAGGCGCTCGAGCGCCATCTCCACCATGCCTACCGCGCCGTCGACGATCATCTTGCGCGCGTCGATGATGGCGCTGGCCTGCTGACGCTGCAGCATGACCGCCGCGATCTCGGGCGCGTAGGCCAGATAGGTGATGCGGGCCTCGAGGATCTCGATGCCGGCCTCGCCGACCTTGCGCTGGATCTCGTCGCGGATGCGCTGGGCCACCAGCTCGCTGGAGCCGCGGAGGCTCCCCTCGTCGGCCACGCCGTCGCCGGTGGTGTCCACGCCGGGCGCCACGTCGTAGGGATAGATGCGCACGATGTCGCGCAGGGCGCTGTCACACTGCAGGGAGAGATACTCCTTGTAGTTGTCGACGTTGAAAACGGCCTTGGCCGTGTCCACCACGCGCCAGATGACCGCGATGCCGATCTCCACGGGATTGCCGAGGCAGTCGTTGATCTTCTGCCGGGAGTTCGAGAGCGTCATGGCCTTGAGGGAGATCTTTCTGCTGCTGAGCTCCGAGTCCATCTGTACCTGCCCCTGGCCGGCCAGCAGCAGGTTCAATCCGCCGGTCTTGCCGCCGTCCACATCGCCGCTCTGGCTGAGCTTGGTCTTGGCCGCCGGGTTGACCGCCGTGCAGAAGGGGTTGACGAAGTAGAAGCCCTCCTCCTTGAGGGTCCCGATGTACCTGCCGAAGAGCGTGAGCACCAGGGCCTCCTGCGGCTTGAGGACCTTCAGGCCCAGGGCGGGGACCCAACCAAGCACCAGCCAGGCGACGCCCGGCGTCAGCAGGGCCGCGCCCCCTCGCTGTCCCGCGTCGAGCTTGAGGCCGCCCGCGACCACGCAGGCGATCGCGCCCAGATAAAGCAGGATGATCAGCAGCAGCATCGCCATGCCGTTCTTTTTATTGTTCAGTACTTTTTCCGTCATCGAAAAGCACCTCCTTGTTTTGATATCAAAATGATATCACTCCAATTTCTTCCTGTCAAGTCTTTTCGAAAAAGCACCGGGGCGGAGACGCTCGTCTCCGCCCCGGTATTTACGCCGCATCCTCGAGCTGCAGCCCCGCCTCGCGCAGCATGTCCTGGATGCTGATGCCGTAGCCCCGCTTCGGCTCGGCCACGAACACATGCGTCACCGCATGATGGCTACACTCTGGGGAGCCTGGGATACAGGTCAATGGACACGATCCCATCCTCTCCCCGATAGTATTCGATCTTGTAAAGGATGGTTTTCAAGAGCTCATTGCGCTCCTGTACGGTCAACTCGTCGTAGCTGGCCAGGAGGGTTTCTGTCTGTGGGATGATCTCCTGCTGGCTGCTCTCGTCGGCCTCGAACTGCGCGATACTCTGTTCTGCGGCGTCCCGCTGCTCCAGCAATTCTGAAAGCTCGCGGGTCAGCTTGTCGCGCCGTTCCCCGAAGACCTCCAGACTGTAGACGCCCTGCTCCACCAGCGTATAGGCCCGGTCAAGCTGCGCTTTCAGCTTCTCCCGCTCCGCTGCGATCCGTTCCAACTGCCGCCGACAGTCCGCAATGTCCTCCGCAAAGCCCACAGTGTCCAGCTTGATCCTGTAGCCGTCCAGCCAGCTTCGCAGTGCATTCAGGATCTCCGTTTCCACCAGCGCAAAGCTGGCAGAGCGGTTGGAACAGTGATGCGGATTGGTGCAGGCCACGCGGGGCGGGTTGGGGTGGTTCTTCGAGGACACCTTGCGGCCTATGGGTTTCCCGCACTCGGCGCAGACCATCACCCCGGCAAAGGGATTGACAAGCTCGTACTGCTTTTTTACCTTCGGGCCGACGTAGTTTTCCTTGCGGATCTTCTGCGCCCTCTCAAAGAGCGCGTCGTCGATCAGCGCGGGGTGGCGGCCCTCGTACAGATCGTAGTCCTCCACGTCCTTGCAGTGCCTGTAACTGGACACCACGTTGCCCCGCTCGTCCAGGCGCTTGGTCTCCTTGACATAGCCGCGCTTGATCTTGCCCAGATAGACAGGGTTTATGAGGATGTTGCCCACCGTCGAGGCATCCCACTTCCCGCCGTGGCGCGTGGGGATTTTGCGGTCGTTCAGCTCATTGGCGATCATCTTCGTGCCCTGCCGCCGGACGTACAGCTCGAACATTCGCCGAACTGCCTCCGCTTCCGCAGGATTTGGCTCAAGCGTATAGCCCTTCTCGCCCTGCAGCTTCACCCGGTCGTAGCCGTAGGGTGCGATGCTGCCGACGTATTTCCCTTCGCTGGCGGAGCTCTGACGCCCTCTTACGAGACGTCGGTTGATGGTCTTGTACTCCCTGCGGCTCATGAACAGGCCGAACTCAAAATACTCCTGGTCAAATTCGTCCGTCGGGTCATAGGTCTTGGCGGGGGTGATGATCTTGGTGTCGGAGAACTGAAAGATCTGGCTGATGTACGCCTGATCCGCGCTGTTGCCGCGGGCCAGACGCTCTACATCGACAACGAGCACCCCGGTATAGTGCCCGGAAGAGACTTCTTCCAGCATCTTTTGCACCTCTGGCCGGGCGGCGATGGACTCGCCGGACACGACCTCCCGATACACCTTCGCAATATAGAATCCTCTGTCTCTCGCCAGTCTGTCCAGAATCTCCTGGTGCCGTTTCAGCGTTTCCTCCACACTCAAGTCCAGATAGTCACGGTCAAAGCGAGATTTACGGAGATATTCGATATATTGCTCCATGGGGGCCTCCTTTCTGTCGATATTATCTCAAATTGGGGAAAGCCTGTCAAATTTTCGGGCGTGGCAGTTTATGGTAAGCGCCGCAGATCATAGCTGCGGCGCGTAAGAGTTTCGTTGTGTGGCGGCGGGCTTCGCTGCCGCCTTGCGGCGCTTGCGGGCTTTGGTTAGGATCTCCTTCACCCGCGCCGCGTTCTCGTCGATGTCCTCAATATAATCGTCGTGGATCTGCACCACGGCGTTTTCGTTTTTGATCGTGGAAACGATGATAAGCTCCCGCTCCTTTCGTATGGTGATATGGTTTAGTATGGCAAATGTGGGCATGAAAAATGTGTCTCAGCGTGAGACACATTTCGACGGAGAAAGACAAAATCCGCACTCTCGTGTAGTGCGGATCGTTAGATTCACGGTTTTCAAAGGCGCGGGAAACGGGGCAAGAACACCTGTCGCCTGTGTGCGTCCCTTTTCGGAGCTTTTTGTCCCGCCTCACTTGCTGGGCGTCAGCCCAGCTGCATTCGTTAGCGCAAAAATCTCTCGAAAAATGCCAGCTCACAGGTGCTTCGCAGTTTTCGCAGAGCAAATAGGGGCTGAGGCGAGGCGCAGCCCGCAGGGAATACTTTCCTGTATTCTCAAGGACAGGAACGAAGCCTCTGCACTTATTTGCCTGCGAAAACCGGTAGGGGTTCTTGTCTCGTTTCCCTAGTCAGACGGCGGCGGGGCGGGCCGCTCCGTAGGATATGGTTTTCGTGCCTCCCTCCATGCTCATGGCGGGACATTTGGCTCTGTGACGTGCCATCAACGTAGGTATCATTATCTCTGCTTGCGGATCGTGGCCCTCAGTCAGCCCATAAACTGCGCACAGCGCGGTGTTGCTCGCTCAGCCAGATCTGTTTCCCTCCCGGTTGATCGGCGTCCTGGCGCACCCGCTGTCCGGCTCCCCGCAAGCGGAACGTATCTGCCTACCCTATTCGGTTTTCCGGGAAAGTGTCCCTTGGGACTCCCTTCATATAACTAATACAAGCAATACTATCTTTTCGCTTTCGAACATAAAAGGAGGCCAATCTCAACGCTAAACCGAAACTATAGCAGCGGTGTTGAATCTCACCGATCAGGCCAAATCAGCAGCTTTTCAACCTCTTTTCTTCAATAGCCTGGCAGGGGAACGAAAAGCGCATGTGCTGAACGGCCCATAACGATAGAAAGAGCCTGCTTCTCCACTCACGGAGTAGCAGGCTCTGCGCTTTAAGCGTCTGGCGCGTCGCTAACTACGATCTAAAATTTTATCACGCCGAGTTTGGTTTCTTCCTTGCGCTTGGTACAGTATAGTGGGAAGTTCAGTAGTACGGTGTCCTCGTAAATCTTGATTTTTGTCCTGGTGCCGCACTTGGGACATGGGAGCCACAATGCTTTTCTAACCTGTTCTTCGTTCATAGCGGATCGCCTATCTTTCTGCATTGTCCACGCAGAAAGGAACGAAGGCATCACTAACCAATTCGCTATAGTACCAGGTCGAACCGTCCAACTCCATGTAATAGAATGACCGCACTATTCTTACGTTCACTTGGAAAGATAGGCTGTCCAGCCCTTGAGCAGCATCAGGAAGTTCAGGCGCCTCAAAAAAGACGTTTCCGCTTTGAACAGCCAAGCTTTCGTAAACTGGTACGCTATATGTCTGGCCCAAGTCCGTACCATCTTCCATCAGAATATGGTCAGAAACATACAAGTCATTTCTGACAACACAGAGATGCCCGGTTTCAAGAAGATGCTCCCAGGCTGCTTCATATTCCTCCGGGGACAGCTCGTGGAACAGCATGCTGTCCAGCACAATGGAGCTGACATGGCAAAGGCCATGTTCTACCGCATTGTCTGAACGCGATGCCATAATCTCGTCGTAGGCAACAGGCTCCAGCGTATCAATGTCGTCATTCTCAACGCTATCGGCAAACGCAATCGTTGTTGCTTTCTCCCTAATCTCCTCCTCGTTGTCATAGGTAGCAGCAAACTGTGGCGCGTCTGACTCCAAGTGAAAGCCGAGCACCAGGGTTCTCCCGTCATAATAGCGTTCGAGCAGTGTAATCTCGCAGTTGTCAAGCTCTGGAAGACTAACTGTTTCCGGTGCTGGCTGCTGCTCGTTCATATATTGCTCGGCGGCCTCCATAACGGCGTTTTTTCCTTCCAGCTCTGCGTAATACTCTTCACTTCCCGGCCTCCGATCCTCGACTTCAGGGACGTTGTAACGAATACTGTGAAAGATGGGAGCAAACCATCCCGCCGCATAAGCGGCCGTGCCAAATGCGAAGATTAGAGCTGCAGCCAGGGCAAATATAATAATCCTTTTCCTGCTCATGTAAGTAATCCTTTCCGGGGAGCGACCTAAAACCGCGGAATTAAACTCATACGCCTCAGCAATTTGCCCGTCGTCGATGTTGCTGATAATAATAGATAACTGTTCCCGTCTCATCCAAGGAAGCCCTCCTTTCTCAAATAATGATGGAGTTTTTCACGAGTCCGGAAAAGATGAACTGAAATTCGGTGACTGTCAAAGTGCGTCATAGCTGCAATATCTGAGATTGAATCAGCATACCAATACCGGCGAACAAAGAAAAAACGATCTTCATATTTGAGCGTGTCCAGAAAACGACTGATAGCAGCAGAAAGCTCTTTCGCTTCATACTCTGTCTCCAAATTGACAGCAGAAGGGATGCATTCTTCCAATTCATCTAGGACTACATCATATTGTCCATTACGCTTAATTGCCGTATTTCTGTGGTATCTCATTGTTGCAAGATTGCGGGCAATTCTGCAGACATAGCTCAGCAAAGGATTTGGATTCTGGGGAGGGATCGTATTCCATGCTCCCAAATATGTATCGTTTGCGCATTCTTCCACATCTTGTTTGCTGATCAAGATATTAGCGGCTGTTTTTCTAATGGCTGCACCGTATTTTTGTTCCAGCTCCGCAATGGCCTGTTCTGAGCGCTCATAGAACAGAGCAATGATTTTGCTATCCTCCAACTGCGTCACTTCCTTTCCGCCTCACCCTATATCTATGGAATGAGGCGCTAATATCTCTTTGTTTATTAAAAAATTCTACCATTTTTCCTGTGGAAGCACAAGAAATGCGGGTTATTGGCGAATAGCATCAAATGAGCGCTGGTAAATGCATCATATGCTTAGACACATTTACCGTTCCTCCTTCGCCACCTCCCACGCCCTGTTTGCCAGCAGAACCGCTTGCCGGATCTCTGCCTCCTGTGTGCTCTTTTTGGCATTGGCCCAATGGGCGATCTGATTGATATTGTTGCCGATGGCCGATAAAGTGATTGCGTTCTCTCATAACACCTCCATGAAAAAAGGAAACTTGTCTCACGGTGAGACAAGTTTCCGGTTAATAGCTATTCGGTTGTAAATCCGTTTCACGGTGAAACGAATTAGGGTTTACGGCATGTCATTCTCCCGAAGTTCGGCAAACACGGATGCGGCCGGTGTTACCCGTCCGGCGGCAGCGTCGGCAAAGCCTTTTTCGATTTCCACTTTCAGCTGCTCCTTCGTGAGTTCGCTCATGTCCGGGACTGGGACGGCAGGCAGTTTCACCTTCTGTGTTGCATTATTCTTCATCGATTCTGCTTCTGTCTCTCTTGCCGTAGAGAAAGCGGCGAATCTCTACGCAGTCTTGAAAGACGGCATAATAGAGCACGTAGTTCTTGACCGGCACTTTGCGGATCTCGTCCTTCATCGGGCGGTCTGTTCGGTAGAGCTCGTGGGCGTAGGGAAACTCCGCGATGCGCTGTACCGTCTCGTCAAACTCGGCCAGCAGATCGCGGGCGGCTTTGGGTGCGTCCAGTGTGTAGGCAATATAGCCCAGCGCGTCCATCAAGTCACCCTCCGCCAGCGGCAAATAAACGATCTTATGCACGCTTTTGCTCCTCCGCACCGCTCAGAAACGCCCGCGCTTTTGCCATTACGTCCGCGTGGCTCAAACGCTCGGTCGTGCTGGCCGCCTGCAGCTCCGCCTCTCGCAGCTTGTCATAGACCATGCTGTCATAGCGGTTCTGCTCGTAGCTCTCCATGCTCATGACAACGATGGAGCCGACGCCGTTCTTGGTCAGGAAGATCGGCTCACCGCTGAGCTGGGCATCTTTCGTGATCTCAGCGAAATGATTTCTCAGATCGGAAACAGGACGAATGTTCGGCATCTCGCCACCTCCTTGCTTAGCATTATTATATGCATAATTGCGCTAATTGTCAACGGCATATTTTGGAGTGTCGAGTCGCTCCGAGTGCCGCCCATTCATCGTGCGGCATGGGGTTTTAGGGATTACCCCTAACTATGGCGTTTATGTATAGCAAATGCCATACTTGCTTAACACGGTACGCATTTCGTTTTTCAGCCGTATTGAAGCAAAAACTTGTCTCGCGGTGAGACACATTTCCGGTTTTCAGACTTCGGATTTCGGCGCGGAGATTAGCAGCAGTGATAGATAGATGGATAGATCCCTCAGTATGATTCTATCAGTTTCTTTCTATCCGTCTTATTAGGGCATAAGTTTTTGGCTCCTTGATGTAAAACTTTTTAGCCTCTAGACTTCGGAAAAGCGGAAGTCTAGAAGTTTCCTTTTGGGAAGTATAGAAGTCTGATTTGGCGCAGAATTGCAAGACATAAATCCGATCCGGCTTGCCCTGGCCTTGCTTCTTGCGCTCGATCAGTCCGATCCGCTCCAGCTCTGAAAGCAGCTTCCCGGCGGTGACGCGGCTGCAGCCGAAGTCCTCACAGATCTCCGCGACGGCGTAATACACATACGTCCGGCCTTCCCCGTCCCGCCAGCCGTTCCTGACGGACAGGCTCACGCGATCGAGCAGCAGGCCAAACAGCAGCTTTCCTGCGGGCGACAACGGGCGGTATTCCCGCCCTTTGACGAGCTGCCGGGGAACCCGGTAAAAAGAAAAGCCCTCGCTCTGAGGGCGTGTGTCCGTCATATACGCCTCCATAGATGCAACAAGAGCGCAGCCGTGACGCCGCGCTCTTGTTGCTTTTTCCGTATATTCGCTTTTCCGTGACTATGTATTTCGTGTGAGGAAACGCCTGGTTTTTCGGTGGGTATCATGTTGATACTGACACATGCGTCAGCGCGCCGACCAGCTTCCCGTCCTGCAGGATCGGGCTGCCGCTCATGCCCTGCACGATGCCGCCCGCGCGCTCGCACAGCGCCGGGTCTGTGACGGTCAGCATGGCGCGCCGGCAGCCGCCCTCGGTATAGACCCGGTCGATCTGCACGCTGTATTCGCCGACCTCGCGGCCCTGCAGCGTGCACAGGATCGTGGCCGGGCCGGGCATGAGCTGTCCGATCTCCGCCGTATGCCCGCCCGGATGGAGCTCGAGCTGCCCATAGATGCCCTGCTCGGAATTGATCTCGACGCTGCCCAGCACCCGCCCGGCGTCCGCGCAGCCGTTGAGCTCTCCGGGCGAGCCCTGCGCGCCCGGGATCACGTCCACGATCTGCGCCTCGGAGATGCTGCCGCACGCCAGCGGCAGCGCCGCGCCGGTCTGCTCGTCGCTGACCGCATGGCCGAGCGCGCCGTAGACGCCGCTCTCCGGGTCGCAGAAGGTCAGCGTGCCGACCCCGGACACTCCGTCGCGCAGCAGCATGCCGAGCCGCCACTGTTCTTCGGACGAGAGCGCCGGCTGCACACGCAGACAGATGCTGTCCCCTCCGCGCAGCGCCGTGACCTCGGCCGCCTCGCCCTGCAGCGCCGCCACCGCGTCCAGAAAGTCCGCGGCGCTGCCGATCTCCGTCTCTCCGATGCGGATCACGATGTCCCCGGCCTGAAAGCCCGCGTCGGCCGCCGGCGAACGGCTGCCCTCGGCCGTCTCCACGGAGGCCAACCCGACCACCATCACGCCCGGCGTCTCCACCCGGATGCCGACGGCCTGCCCGCCGACCAGCAATTCCTGCGCAAAGGCGGCCGTCGGCAGCGCCGCTGTCAGCGCCAGCGCGAGCAGGAGGCCCGATATCCACTTTTTCATGCCAAAAAACTCCCTCCCGCAACGATTTTCCCGCAGCTTTCGCGGGCCGTTTTTTTCGTCGCTTTTTCAGTATGTGCGCCACGGCCGGATTTAAAGACGGAACAATCTTTCAGCCTGCCATTTTCCGGCAAAAAACGCGGCTCCCGTGCATTTGCGGGAGCCGCGTTTCCTGTTTTTTCCTTCGCTGCGGTTATTTTTCGACGACGTGCACGTTGACATGCTCGTAGCTGAACCTGATGCCGTTTTTGGCGAAGCTCTCACGCACGTTCTCGTTGAGGTCGAAGTACACGTCCCAGTAATCGGCGCCCTTGCACCAGACGCGCACGACGTAGTCCACGGTGCTGCCCTTGTACTCGAGCAGACGCACGAAGGGCGCGGGATCGCTCAGGATGCGCTCGTCCTTCGCCGCGGCCTCGAGCACAGCGGCCTTGACGGCCTCGGTGTCGTTGTCGTAGCCGACGGTGAACACGCGGTCCACGCGGCGCTGCGGCTCACGGCTGTAGTTGTTGACGGCGGAGGCTGTCACGTCGCTGTTGGGAATGCTGACGGCCACGTTGTCCAGGGTATCGAGCTGGGTGTAGAACAGGCCCACGGTCTTGACGAGGCCGTTCTTGCCCGCGACCTCGACGTAATCGCCGGCGGCGAACGGCTTGGTGATGAGCAGCGTCAGGCCGGAGAAGAGGTTGGAAAGGATGTTCTGCACGGACAGGGACAGCGCCAGACCGGCGATGCCGACGACGGCGACCAGCGAGGCGGTGTCGATGCCGAGGGCGTTGGCCACGATGATCGCGGCGATTACCCACAGCACGGCCTTGACGGCGGAGCTCACGAAGCCCCGCAGGGTGTCGTCCAGTTTTTTGGATTTGCTCAGCGCCTTGTTGACGCCGACCGTGATGATCTTGATCACGATCGCGCAGATGACCAGGGTGAGCAGCGCGGACAGGATGCTTGAGAGCGAGATCTCGCCGATCTTGAAGGCTCCCAGGGTCTCGAAGAAGGATCGTTTGCTCGTCTCTACGACGGCGGCGGCTTCTCCAGTCATAATCGTCTCTCCTTTTCTTTTGTTTATTCAAAAATGCTCTTGCGCAGATTTACAGGCTGCCGAGATAGCCTTCCAGGATCAGGCTCGCAGCCACGGCGTCCACCGTTTTGCGGTGGTGCCTTTCCTTTTTCCCGTTGGCGTGCAGGATCGCATGGGCCTCGATGCTGCTGCGCCGCTCGTCCCAAAGCACGACGGGCAGGCCGCTGTCGGCCTCCAGCCGCTCGCGGAAGCGGCGGCTCTTTTCGGCGCGGGGGCCCTCGCTGCCGTCCATGTTCTTCGGCAGGCCAAGCACCAGCGTCTCCACGCCGCGTTTCTTCGCCTCCTCACTGATGCGCAGGGAGGCGCGTTCCTCGTTCCATTCCTCCATCGTCCAGGCTTCGCCGCACAGCAGGCCGAGCGGATCCGAGACCGCCAGCCCGATGCGCTGATCGCCGTAGTCGATCGCCATGATTCGCATAATCATCCCTTCCTTACAGGCTTCCCCCTCCGGGGGAAGCTGTCAGCGAAGCTGACTGATGAGGGCGCCCGTTTTTCGGGCCGTCCGTTCCAAGCGAAGCTGACTGTTGAGGGCACAAAACGGGCGCCTTCCTCACCGCAGCCCGAAGCATCCCCGGATCTCGCCGGCCATGTACAGCGAACCGACGGCGCAGACCATGCCGTCCGGCCCGGCCTCGTCGAGCGCCGCGCCGACGCCCTCACGGATGCTTTCCGCGACCGTCACCGGCTTTGCGAACCGCGCGAGCGCCTTTGCCAGCTCCGCCGCGGGCAGGGCCCGCTCGCTGTCCGGCGTCACGCAGACGAAAGCCTCCGCCGCCGACGCGAGGATCTCCAGCATGGCCGGATAATCCTTGTCCGCCAGCACGCCGAGCAGCAGCACCCGCCGGCGGCCGGGGAAGTAGTGTTCCAGATTTTCCGCCACGGTGCGCGCGCACTGGGGGTTGTGCCCCCCGTCCACGACGAAGGGCGGCTCCTCCTGCACGATCTCGAAGCGGGCCGGCCAGTTCACGGCGTAGAGCCCGTGCTCCGCCTCCGATTCCGGCAGCTTCCAGCCCTTCCGGCGCAGGACCTCCAGCGTCTCCAGCACGACGGCGGCGTTTTTCCGCTGATGCGCGCCGAGCAGCGGGATCGCGCAGGGCTGCCTCTTGTACGAAAAGACCTGTCCGTCCAGGCTGTCGAACTCCGGCACGATGGCCGAAAAGTCCGCGACATGCAGCGGCACGTCCAGCTCCGCGCAGCGGGCGCGGACGACGGCCTCGACGCTCTCGGTCTGCTCATAGAGGACGCACTCCGTCCCGCGCTTGAGGATGCCCGCCTTCTCGGCCGCGATCTGTTCCACGGTGTCTCCCAGAACGGCCGTGTGATCGAGCCCGATGTTCGTGATCACGCAGACCTCCGGTGCTCCGATCACATTCGTCGCGTCCAGCCGCCCGCCGAGGCCCGTCTCGAGCACGACGATATCGCAGCGCTCCTGCCGGAACCAGAGCAGGGCCGCGGCGGTCATCAGCTCGAACTCCGTGGGGTGGTCGTCCATCGCGTCGGCGGCGGGCCGGATGCGCTCGACCAGCGCGCAGAGGGCTTCGTCCTCGATCTCGCGGCCGTTGATGCGCATGCGCTCGTTGAAGCGGGCGAGATAGGGGGAGGTGAAAAGCCCCGTGCGGAAACCCGACGCTTTCAGCGCCGAGGCGAGCATGGCGGCCGTGCTGCCCTTGCCGTTGGTGCCGGCGATGTGGACGAACTTCAGCCCCTTCTGGGGCTCGTCCAAACGGCGCAGCAATTCAGAGATCCGCTCCAGGCCCGGTTTTGAGCCGTACCAGCGCACCCCGTCGATATATGCCAGCGCTTCCTGTATCGTCACGCTCCGCCGCCTCCTTTTTCCGATGCCCTCACTATAGCATTTTTTCCCTTCCGCCGCAAGCGTCTGCGCACATCTTCTCCGGCGGGGCGCGGAGGTTGAAAAAAGCCCGGAAATCTGCGAAAAAAACGCTTGACCTCGCCGCTGCGCTGTGTTATATTGTGTATTACCTGTCGGCAGAGAGGTTTCTTTTTGCGCGCATTTTTCCGCGCAGAAAGCGGCTTTTCCCGCCCATACAGGGAGGCAATGCCCGGTTCTTCGGGTAAATAAAATAGGAGGTGCCGAAAGAATGGCTGCAGGCGCAAGAGTAAAGATCACACTCAGATGCGATGAATGCAAGCAGAGGAACTACAACACGGTCAAGAACAAGAAGAACACTTCTGACCGTCTGGAGCGCAGCAAGTACTGTCCCTTCTGCAGAAAGCATACCAAGCACGTCGAGACCAAGTGAGCTCTGGGAAAGGAAACGGTAACATGGCTGAAGAAAAGAAAACGACATCCGCTCCTGCCAAAGCTGTCGCCGCCGTCAAGAAGGACGATGCCAAACCCGGTTTCTTCAAGCGGATCGGCAAATGGTTCCGCGAGATGCGCAGCGAACTCAAGAAGGTCGTCTGGCCCACGGGCAAGCAGCTGACCAACAACTGTGTCGTCGCCGTCTGCGTGATGGTGGTTTCCGCGATCGGTCTCTGGGTCTTTGACCTTCTGGCGACCGAGCTTTTGGTCAACGGGCTTCTCAAGATCTTTGGTTGACCGTCATGGCGGAAGAGGCAAAATGGTATGTCGTTCATACCTATTCCGGGTATGAAAACGCAGTGGCGGCCGCTGTGATGAAGGCCGCGGAAAACCGCAAGATGACGGACCTGATCCGCGAGGTCAGCATCCCGATGGAAACGGTGACCGAGTATACCGACGCCGGCGTGGAAAAAACCGTCGAGCGCAAGGTCTTTCCCGGTTACGTGCTCGTCAAGATGATCCTGACCGACGACAGCTGGCATCTGGTCCATAACGTGCGCGGTGCGACCGGCTTCGTGGGCTCGGACGGCAAGGCCGTCCCGCTGACGGAGCAGGAGATCTACGACCTCGGCGTCGAGCGCCGTGAGATCGTGGTGGGCTACGCCCTGGGCGACAGCGTCAAGGTCAACGACGGCCCGCTGTCCGGCTTTATCGGCGTGGTGGACGAGCTCGAGCCCGAAAAGAACCGGGTCCGCGTGGTCGTCTCCATGTTCGGCCGCGAGACTCCGGTGGATCTGGAGCTCGACCAGGTCGAAGTCGTCAAAGAATAATGAAGAAAGAGGTGCTCCAAGTTGGCACAGAAAGTAGTTGGATACGTTAGATTCCAGGTTCCCGCCGGCAAAGCGACTCCGGCGCCCCCCGTCGGCCCGGCCCTGGGCCAGTACGGCGTGAATATCGGTCAGTTCACCAAGGACTTCAACGAGCGGACCAAGGGCGACATGGGCATGATGATCCCGGTCGTCATCACCGTCTACTCCGACCGCAGCTTCACCTTTATCACCAAGACTCCTCCGGCCGCCCTTCTGATCAAGAAGGCCTGCGGCATCGAGACCGCCTCCGGCGTGCCTCAGAGAGACAAGGTCGCGACCATCAGCAAGGAAGATGTCCGCAAGATCGCCGAGCAGAAAATGCCCGACCTCAACTGCACCGACATCGAGTCCGCGATCAGCATGATCGCCGGCACCTGCCGCTCCATGGGCGTCGTCGTCGGCGACTGACCGGAGCAACGTGGGAGGATCATCCATCCATTACACCACATTTTTAGGAGGAAACAACATTGTTTAGAGGTAAAAATTATAAAGAGAGCGCGAAGCTCATCGATAAGCAGGCCCTGTACGATCCCATGGACGCGCTGAACCTGGTCATCAGCGCCAGCAAGGCGAAGTTCGACGAGACCGTCGAGCTGCACGTCAAGCTCGGCGTCGACGGCCGCCACGCCGACCAGCAGGTCCGCGGCGCCATCGTGCTGCCCAACGGCACCGGCAAGACCGTGCGCGTGCTGGTCTTCTGCCCGCCCGAGCAGGTGGACGAGGCTCTCGCCGCCGGGGCGGACTACGCCGGCGGCATGGAGTACGTCGAGAAGATCCAGAAGGAGAACTGGTTCGAGTTCGACTCCGTCATCGCCAACCCCAAGATGATGGGCACGGTCGGCCGTCTCGGCAAGATCCTCGGACCCAAGGGTCTGATGCCCTCCCCCAAGGCCGGCACCGTGACCCCGAACGTCGCCCAGGCCGTCAAGGAGGCCAAGGCCGGCAAGGTCGAGTACCGTCTGGACAAGACCAACATCATCCACTGCCCCATCGGCAAGGTCAGCTTCGGCGCGGAGAAGCTCTATGAGAACTACGTCGCCCTGCTCGGCGCCATCGTCAAGGCCAAGCCCGCGGCCGCGAAGGGCCAGTACATCCGGTCCTGCGTCACCGCCTCCACCATGGGCCCCGGTGTGAAGATCAACGCCCAGAAGCAGCTGTAAATCGCTCCGTATGATACCGGCGCGGTCAAATGACCGCGCCGGTTTCCTTTTGTCGGCGAAGGGGCGCGCCCCCCTCCGCGCGGCCCCCCGGCCTTGCTCCCTCTTTCTGAAGAACCTTAAACTTTTCGACTGCGGTGGACTTTTTTCGTCCTCTGCGGTATACTGGTTACAATCGAGAAACAGAAAGAAGGTTTGATCTGATGACCAAAGGACGCATCCGGGCCATTCTTTTTATCATAATCATCCTGCTCGTCGGCGCGGTGGTCGCCTCCTGGCTGACCGGGAAGGACCGGGCGAACGATCCCGGCATCATCGACATCCCCGTGAACACGCCCGACCTGGTGATCGACGACAGCCAGCCCTCGCAGCCGGCGGACACGCAGCCGACCCCGGCGGCCGCTCCCAACACGCCGATCCCCGTCCCCACGCCGACGCCGGCCCCCGCGGCCACGCCCGCTCCGACGGCGACGCCGGAACCGACGCCGACCCCGTCCCCGACGCCCTCGGCCGAGCCGCAGCCCGTCGGCAAGGACATGGGCAGCGGCACCTTCAAATCCACCACCGGCACCTGGCTGGATCTGCGGGCGGACTGGACGGCCGTGGCCACCGGCGGCACGCAGGTGCAGATCACCGTGGTCGTCAGCATCGACTCCTACAGCCTGCATCTGGCGGCGGTCCCCAACTCCGTCAACCTGAGCCTGGGCGGCCAGTTCGTCTCACTCGACGGCCCCGCCGTGGACTATGACGGACGCGCCGCGCTCAACACCGTGCTCGGCACCAGGACCTTCACGCTGGATCTGGCCGACGCGCCCTATTCGCTGGCTGTGGAGTGGCACTTCGGCGGCACCTACGGCGGCACGCAGCTCGACGTGATCGAGTGCGGCGGCACCATCGTGCTGAATGACGGCTGAAACCCCCGATTGACGAGACGGCAGCGCTCAAGTATAATGAACATATGATGGCGAAACGCCTCAGGGCGTTTCGCCGCGCTGCTTTTACAGCCCGGCAAAGGGGAGCCGCCGGTTTTTATCTGCGCTTTATTTGTGATATGTGTGGAGATGAGACAGATGCGCACACAGGAACAGGTCAACGAGATCGTCCGCCTCCTGCTGGCGGAGTACCCGGAGGCGAGCTGCACGCTGGATTACGGCAAGGCTTACGAGCTTCTGTTTTCCGTCCGGCTGGCCGCCCAATGCACGGACGAGCGGGTCAATCAGATCACGCCCGCGCTTTTCGCGCGCTTTCCGACGCTGGAATCCTTCGCGGAGGCCGACGTCGAGGAGGTCGAACGCTACGTCCATTCCTGCGGCTTCTTCCGCGCCAAGGCCCGCGACATCGTCGCCTGCGCCCAGGCTCTGCTCGAGCGCCACGGCGGCCGCGTGCCGGACACGATGGAGGAGCTCGTCGCCCTGCCCGGCGTCGGGCGCAAGACCGCCAACCTCATCCTCGGCGACGTATACCGCGTGCCCGGCTCCACCGTGGTGGACACGCACTGCATCCGCATCTCCAATCGTCTCGGGCTGGTGGACGGGCTGAAGGAGCCGGAAAAGATCGAGCGCGAGCTGCGCAGGATCCTTCCTCCGGAGCACTCCTCCGATTTCTGCCACTGCATCGTGCTGCACGGCCGCGCCGTCTGCGACGCGCGCAGGCCCGCCTGCGAGCGCTGCTGTCTGCGGCATCTGTGTCAGTTTTATTCCGGTTGAGAAAGGACGGGTCCGTCATGACGAATCAGCAAAAATGGAAAAAGCTCTCCGCGCTGCTCGACGAGATCGAGGCTTACGGCCGCTGCGTCGGCAAGGTCGGCTTCGATATGGAATGCTGCGCGCCCGAGGAGGGCATCGAGCTGGCCGGCGAGGATATGGCGCTCCTCGGCAAGCGCCTCTACGCGCTGACGCACGCAAAGCGGTACACCGCCCTGCTCGAGGAGCTGCACGCCGACTGCGAGGGCCTGACGCCCGTGCAGAAAAAAGCCGTCGAGCACCTCTATGAGCGTTACGCAAAGACGAAAAACATCTCCGCGAAGCTCGATTATGAGATGGATCTGGCCTCCAACAAGGCCTACGGCGCCTGGCTGAAGGCCAAGAAGGCCAACGACTTCTCGCTCTTCCGCGACGCGCTGGGCGAGCTGATCCGCTACCAGCGGCTGGTCGTCGGCCTGCGCGACGAGCAGAAGGATACCGTCTACGACGCCTGTCTCGACGACATGGAAAAGGGCGGGACCATCGCGCAGCTCGACGCCTTTTTCGCCGCGCTCCGCGCGCGTATCGTGCCTCTGCTGCGCCGCGTCACAGCAGAGGGCAAGCCCATCCGCGAGGATTTCTTGAGCCGCCGCGTGCCGATCCCGGCGCAGGAGGCCATGTCGAGATACCTCCTCGAGCTGGAGGGCCTGCGGCAGAGCGCGCTGGTGCTGATGACCACCGAGCACCCCTTCACCGACCACTATGGGCCGAACGACGTGCGCGTGACGACGCACTACCACGAGGACAGCTTTATCTCCAACGTTTTTACGACGCTGCACGAGGGCGGCCACGCCCTTTTCATGCAGAACGAGCCGCGGGAGCTCTATGCCGGGCACTGCGCCGACAACATGTCCAACGCCATGCACGAGACGATCTCCCGCTTTTACGAGAACCTGATCGGCCGCAGCGAGGCTTTCATCGGCTTCGTCGCGCCCCGGCTGCGCGAGCTGGCCGGCGGCGTGTTCGACGACGTGTCCGACCGCGAGCTGTACGAGGCCGTGAACGTCGCGCGGCCGAGCCTCATCCGCACCGAGGCCGACGAGCTGAGCTACTGCCTGCACATCATGGTCCGCTACGAGCTGGAGAAGGCCTTTGTCAACGGCGAGATCACCGTCGACGAGATCCCGGCGCTGTGGCGGGAGAAATACCGCGAATACCTCGGCATCGAGGTGCCGGACGACGCGCAGGGCTGTCTGCAGGACGTGCACTGGTCGAGCGTCTATTTCGGCTATTTCCCCTCCTACGCGCTGGGCAACGCCTACGGCGTGCAGATCCTGCGCCGCATGGAGAAGGACTTTGACGTCTTTGCCGCCGTGGCTCGGGGCGATCTGCTGCCGATCCGCGACTGGCTGACGGAGCACGTTTTCTCCATCGCCTCGCTCACGACGCCCGACGAATGGATCCGCGCCATCACGGGCGAGGGCCTGAACGTCGGCTATTACCTCGACTATCTCGAAGAAAAATACAGCGCCCTGTACGGGCTCGCCTGAATCGGCGGCGGGAGACGCCATGAGATCTCGCAGTTCTGTCATCACAATCTATCTCTGTCTGCTGTCGCTGCTGGTCTGCGGGCTGGGCGAGCTGTTTTTCGTCGACCGGGACGCGCGCCCTTCACAGACGGAAAACCGGATGCTCAGCGCCTTCCCCGCGTGGGGCGCGCAAGAGATCCTCAGCGGCCGTTTCATGGACGGCTTTGAGAACTTCCTGTCCGACGCCTTCTTCTTCCGTGACGGGGCCGCCGCCTTTTCCGACGGCGCGGCCGCGCTGTTCTCCCTGCCCTCCGACGAACCGGACACCGGCGAGATCGACGCCGACCGCCTCTTCGCGCCCACGGCCGCGGCCGCGCCGGAGGGCTCGGCTGATCCCGCGACGGAGGAGCCGTCCGCCGCGGCCGATACGACCGGCGCCGGCTCCGCCGCACTGACCCTCCCGGAGCGGGACGGCAGCTTCTGGCTGGTGAACGCCGAGGGGGATCGGCGGATCCTGTCGACCTACCCGGCCGAGGCGCTCGCCTCTTTCGCGGGCCTGCTCAACGAATACCGCGCGCAGCTTCCGGCGGACGGGCGGCTGTGCTTCGTCAGCCCGCCCGTGACCGCCGTCGCCAACAACGTCATCGACTCGCCCGCCTACACCGACTGGGGCTGCGACGTAGACGAGCTGCTGCAGCCGCTGGTGAGCGAGGGGGTGGAGATCTACGACGCGACCGACATCCTGCGGCCCTACATGGGCACGGCCCGGCTCTATCCCACGCAGGACCATCACTGGCACCCGCTCGCCGCCAGCCTTGTGGCCGGGGACATGCTTTCGTCCCAGGACGTGCCGCCCGTGGACTACTACGAATACCGCTACTACGTCTCCAGCATCTCCAATTTTGCGACCTTCGACCGCGAAGGCCTGGCCGCCCAGCGCTATTCCCGCGAGGCCACGGAGATCATGCGGCCCAACGCGCCGACGGAGTGCTGCCTGCTCACGCATCTCACGCAGCGCCGCCCCTCCGTGTTCGTCGAGCCGCCGCTCGGCGGCCTGGCGGCCTATCTCGGCGGGCTCAACGGCCCCTGGCGTGTGATCGACACCCAATATCAGACCGGGCGCAGCGCCCTCGTCATCGGGGACAGCTTCATCCTTACCTTCACGCCCTTCCTCACGCCCTATTACGATCAGATCCTGGTCACCGACCTGCGGGAAAACTGCTACTCGACGTTCCTCTCCGGCGCCAGCATCGCCGAGTATATCGACTACTACGGCATCGACGATATCTACATCCTCTACAGCACCTATTCCAACTTCTGCGACGAGCTGATCCAGGGCCCGCTGCGCCAGCATTTATATGAATGACCCTGCGCCGAGGCGCAGAAAAAGCGTCCCGCCGGAAACCGAAGTTCCCGGCGGGACGCTTTTGTTTCCCTCCGTCTCCTGTTATACTATCTGACAGGGATCTGTCTTTTCAGCCAGGGCAGGAACAGGCCTGCGGCGACCGCCATCGAAACGGCGTCCGTGACCGCCTGGGCCGCGATCACGCCCCGGTAGCCCCAGAGGCCCGACAGCAGCAGGATCACCGGGAGAAAGACATAGCCTGTCCGGGCGAAGGACAGGACCAGCGCCTCCCTCGAACGGCCGAAGGCCTGAAACAGCACGGTGATCAGCAGCTCCAGCCCCACCAGCGGGGTGGTGATGAGCAGGATGCGGAGCATCAGCGCCGCCGTACCGACGATGTCCGGGTCCTTCAGGAAAAGCCAGCCGAGCGGACGGGCAAAGACCGCCGTCACGGCAGACAGGACGGCGCCGAGGCCGAACAGGAACAGAAACACGAACCGCAGCAGCTCCCGCAGCTCGGCAAACTTTCTTGCGCCGAAGTAATAGCCCGCGGGCGGCTGCGCCCCGTAGGCGTAGCCGTCGAGCGCGAAAAACGCGATGTTGGACAGCTTCATCGCGATCCCCATGGCGGCTACCTTGTCGTTGCCGTAGGGCACGAGAAAATTGTTCAGCACGATCATGCTCACGCTGCTCATCAGGTTCAGAGACAGGCTGGACAGGCCGACGCCCAGGATATCCTTCGCATAGCCGCGCGGGATCCGGGCCAGCGCCGGTCTCATGGAGATGTGCACGTCCCGCCGGGGAATGACGGCCAGCGAGTAGACGCAGGTGGCCGCGTAGCCGATCACGGTCGCGATCCCGGCGCCCAGCACGCCCAGCCTCCACACCAGGATCAGCAGCGGGTCGAGCGCGATGTTGACGAGCGCACCGAGGAGCGTCGCGATCATGTTGTCCCTGGTGTAGCCCTCGCCGCGCATCAGGTTGCTGTGCAGAAACGACAGGCTGATGATCGGCGCTCCGGCGGCCAGCGCGGTATAGTACGGAACGGTGTGGGGCCAGGTCTCCGCCGTCACGCCGAGGGCGCGCAGGATCGGCGCACGCCCCAGCAGCAGCACGAGCGCGGCGAGCGCGCCGATGCCGGCCGTGCCGTAGAAGCAAAAGCTGGTGACGCGCCGGATGCCGTCAAAGTTGCGCTCCCCGACGAAGCGCGAGACCAGGCAGACGCCCCCTTGTGTGAGGAAATTGCCCAGCGCCATCAGCAGGATGATGACGGGCGCGCACAGCGAAACGCCCGCCACCATATCCGCGTTCTGCGTCTGCGCGACGAAGAAGGTGTCCGCCATGCTGTATACGATGACGATGATCATGTTGATCGCCGTCGGGGTCGCCTGCTTCAAATACGTGGTTTTGATGCTTCCCTGTTCAAACATCCGTTCTTGCCTCTGTCTCTACTTTATCACGACGTTCCCGTCGCCCAGCAGGCGGCGCAGCTCCTTCACCAGCGCCGGATGGATCCGGCAGCGGGCGCCGATTTTCCTGCGCTCCTTCTCGCACCAGATCACCATCTGCTCCACGCCGGGGAACATGGTCAGCAGCAGCTCGATGCGGTACATCATGGGATCCTCCCTGCCGGAGAGCTTCACATAGAGCTTCTGTCCGGCCTCAGCCGCTTTCGGCGCGCCCGGCGCATCGGGCGCGGCAGCCGCCGCCTCGGAGAGCGGACGGATCGAGTCGACCGTGATCTGCGGCTCTTTCTCGTCCCGCGCGGAGATGCGCCCGCGCACCAGCAGCGCGGCGTCCTCCTGCAGATAGCGCCCGCCGCTGTCGAGCGCCTTCTGAAAGGCGACCAGCTCCATGCTGCCGGTATCGTCCTCCAGCGTCACATAGCTCATCAGCGACTGGTTGCGCGTGGGACGGGTCTTCATGGCCGTCACCACGCCGGCCACCGTCACGAGCTGGTCGTCGCGGAACTGCCGCGGCCCGTCCTCGGCCTCGAAATCCTTCAGGATCGCGCCGATGGGGACCGCGCCGATGCGCCGCGCGCTCTCCCGGTATTCGTCCATGGGATGCCCGGTCAGGTAGAGCCCGGTGATCTCCCGCTCCATGGCCATCTTCTCCCGCGCGCTGAATTCCTCCACGTCCGGGATCACGATGCCCTCCGGCTCGGCCTCGGTCTCTCCGAAGCCGCCGAAGAGGTCGAGCTGGCCGGTGATGTTGTCCTTTTCGGCCCGGCTCATGCTGTCGAGCACGACCGGCGCCGCCTGCAGCAGCGCCCGGCGCTTGTAACCCATGCTGTCGAAAGCGCCCGCGCGGATCAGGTTTTCCACCGCGCGGCGGTTGAGCTCCTTGCCGGCCATGCGGCGGCAGAAATCCTCAAAGCCGCGGAAGGGCCCGTTCTGTGCCCGTTCCTCGGTCAGCTCGCGGATCGCGCCCCAGCCGATGCCCTTGATCGCGACGAGGCCGAAGCGGATGTTCTCGCCCGTCACGGTGAAGTCGGCGTCGGATTCGTTCACGTCCGGCGGCAGGAGCCGGATCCCCAGCTCCCGACATTCGCCGATATATTCGGCCACCTTCGCGGAGCTGTCCAGGATCGAGGTCAACAGCGCCGCCATATATTCGCGCGGATAGTGGCGCTTCATGTAGGCCGTGCGGTTGGCCACGATCGCATAGCAGACCGCGTGCGCCTTATTGAAGGCGTAGCTGGCAAAATCCAGGATCTCGTCGTAGATGCTGTTGGCCACGTCCTCCGGGACGCCGTTGGCGACCGCGCCGGGGATGCCCCGGCCCGCGTCGCCGCGCACGAAGGCGACGCGCTCGGCGTCGATCACGGCGTGCTTCTTTTTGCTCATGGCGCGGCGGATCATGTCCGCCTGCCCCAGCGAGAAGCCCGCCAGGCGCTGGAAGATCTGGATGACCTGCTCCTGGTAGACGATGCAGCCGTAGGTGACCGCGAGGATGGGGCGCAGCAGCTCGTGCTTGTAGCGCACCTTCTCCGGGTGCTGCGACCACTCGATGAAGCGGGGGATGGAGTCCATCGGGCCGGGCCGGTAGAGCGCGATGACGGCGGTGATGTCCTCGATGCTCCGGGGCCGCAGCTGCATGCAGACGTTGGTCATGCCCGTGCTTTCGAGCTGGAACACGCCCGAGGTGTGCCCCGCGGCGAGCATCTCAAAGGTCTCCGCGTCGTCGTCGGGGATGGTTTCCACGCGAAAGTCCGGCTCCCGCCGCCGCACGAGCTCCGCCGCGGCCTCGAGCACGGTGAGGTTGCGCAGGCCGAGGAAGTCCATCTTCAGCAGGCCGAGCTCCTCCAGCGTCGTCATGGAGTACTGGCAGACGACCGCCTCGTCGTTTTTGGCCAGCGGCACGTATTCGTAGAGCGGGCGCTCGGTGATGACCACGCCCGCCGCGTGGGTCGAGGCGTGGCGGGGCATGCCCTCGAGCGCGCGGGCCGTGTCGATCAGGCGGCGCACGCCCTCGTCCCTCTCCGCCATATCCCGGAGCGGGCGGGAAAGGCGCAGCGCCTCGTCCAGCGTGATGTTCAGCGCGCCGGGGCCGTTCGGGACCTGCTTGGCCACGGCGTCCGTGTCCGCATAGCTCATCGCGAGCGCGCGGCCCACGTCGCGGATCGCCCCGCGCGCGGCCATGGTGCCGAAGGTGACGATCTGGGCCACGTGGTCGTGGCCGTAGAGGCGGTTGACGTAGTCGATGACCTCGCCGCGCCGGTTGACGCAGAAGTCCACGTCGATATCCGGCATACTCACGCGCTCCGGGTTGAGGAAGCGCTCGAAAAAGAGGCTGTATTTGATCGGGTCGACGTCGGTGATATGCAGGCAGTAGCTGACGACGCTGCCCGCCGCGCTGCCGCGTCCCGGCCCGACGGGGATGCCCCGGCGCTTGGCGTAGCCGATGAAGTCCGAGACGATCAGGAAGTAATCCACAAATCCCATCTTCCGGATCATTTCCAACTCGTAGTCGAGCTGGGCATGGACCTCCGGCCGGCCGGCAAAGCGCTCGGCAAAGCCCTTTTCGCAGAGCTTTTGCAGATAGGCAAAGCTGTCCGTCTCCCCCGCCGGGAGCTTGAAGCGCGGCAGATGATAATGGCCGAATTCAAAGTCATAGGCGCATTTGGCCGCGATCGCGGCCGTGTTGTCCGCCGCCTCGGGCAACTCCGGGAACAGCGCGCGCATCTCCTGCTCGCTCTTGAGATAGAACTCCTGCGTCTCGAAGCGCATGCGGTCCGGCTCGTCCACGGTCTTGCCCGTCTGGATGCACAGCAGCACGTCCTGCGTGACGGAGTCTTCCTTCGTCACGTAGTGCGCGTCGTTCGTGAGCGCGAGCGGGATGCCCGTCTCCCGGTGCAGGCGGATCAGGCCCTCGGCCGCCCGCCGCTCCTCGGGGAGCCCGTGGTCCTGGAGCTCCAGATAGAAGTCCTCGCCGAAAAGGGCGCGCAGCTCCTCCGCCTTGGCCTTCGCGGCCTTGAAGTCCCGGCGGAGCAGCAGCTGGGGGATCGCCCCGGCCAGGCAGCCGGAGAGGCAGACCAGCCCCTCGGCGTGCTCGTGCAGCAGGTCCCAGTCGATGCGCGGCTTGACATAGAAGCCCTCGGTGAAGCCGGCGCTGACCAGATAGCAGAGGTTCCGGTAGCCTGTCTCGTTTTTGCACAGCAGGATCAGGTGGCTGTATTCGCTGTCGGTCCCGTGCTCCTTGCTGAAGCGGCTGCGCGGGGCCACGTAGACCTCGCAGCCGATGATCGGCTTGACGCCCTCGGCCCGGCAGGCCTTGTAGAAGGCCACCGCGCCGTACATCACGCCGTGGTCGGTGACGGCCAGGGCCGTCTGTCCCAGTTCCCTGGCGCGTTTGGCCAGCTTCTCGATGCGGCAGGCGCCGTCGAGCAGCGAGTATTCGGTATGTACATGCAGATGCACGAATGCCATATGATCACCCGTTCCTATTGGCCTTCCCCCTGACGGGAAGCCGGCGCGCGGTGCGCGCCCGATGAGGCGGAAAAGACAAGGGAGCTGTTTTGTATGAAAAGCTCATTCCGTTTCGTTTACGAGGCTCATGATCTTCCGCAGGCGGTGGCTCAGGCAGCTCTTGGTAACCGGCGGGTAGCTCAGCCGCGCCAGATCCGCGAGGCTCGCCTCGGGGTTGGCGATGCGCAGCAGCGCCGTGTCCCTGAGCGGCTCGGGCAGCGCGTCGAGACCGTAGCTCCTGACGAGGCGGCGGATGGCGTCGATCTGCTCCTGCGCGGCGGCGACGACCTTGTCCGCGTTGGCCGTGTCGCAGTTGACGCGGCGGGTGATGGTGTTGCGCATATCCCGCTCCACCTTGGCCGTCATCACGCCCAGCGCCGCGCTCCCGGCGCCGATGGTCGTCAGCAGATCGGCGATCGCATCCGCCTTTTTGAAGTAGAGCAGGGCGTTGCCGCCCCGTTCGGCCTCCCTCGCTTCAAAGCCCATATCCAGCAGCAGCGAGCAGCTCTCCCGGCTGACGCTGCGGTGCGGCGTGGCCAGTTCCAGATGGAAGCCCTTTTCCGGGTCGGTGGCGCTGCCGCCGGCGAGGAAAGCCCCCCGGAAGAAGGCCGCGCGGTCGCACTCCTCCTCGAGCACGCCGAAGTTCACATGGTGGGACAGCGTGGTCCCCGGCTCCGCGCCGTAGGTCTCGAAGATGCGGCGGAGCTTCTCCGGTTCGGTGATGAGAAAGCTCATCTTCCGGCCGCTCTTTTGCTCCGGGCAGCGGTCAAAGCCCAGCGAAAAGGCCTTGCGGAACAGCTGCGGGAGCCGCTCGGCAAAGGCGGCGCTGCCTGTGATGATGCGCACTTCCCGCGCCGTGAAGGTGTTGGCGTACAGGAGCACGCCGTAGCTCTCGGCGACGGCGCAGCATTTTTTATGGATCCGGCCGCGGCACAGCTCGGCCTTGGCCTCGGAGGAAAAGGACATGCCGTCCACTCCTTTATCTGTCGATGTCGCGGTTGATGTTGACGGAGCGTTTTCCGTGCGCCACGAAATAGTCGTTGAGCGCCGAGGCCAGCGCCACGCTGCGATGGCGGCCGCCGGTGCAGCCGATGGCGATCGTCAGCGTCATCTTGCCCTCTTCGATATACAGCGGCAGCAGGGAGTCCAGCAGCTGCTCGAGCTGTTCGAGGATGCTGCGGGTCTGCTGAAACCCGAAGAGATACTCCGCCACGGGCAGATCCAGCCCGCTGAGCGGACGCAGCTTTTCCACGTAGAAGGGATTGGGCAGAAAACGCGCGTCAAAGACGAGATCCGCCTCCATCGGCAGCCCGTATTTATAGCCGAAGGAGAGGACCGTGATGTCGATGCTGCGCTCCTTCCCGTCGCCCGCGAACAGGGAGTAAAGCCGGCTCTGCAGCTTGCCGAGCGTCAGGTTGGAGGTGTCCACGATATAATCGGCCCGGGCGCGCACCGGCGCGAGCAGCTCGGACTCGCGGCGCACGGCCTCCTCCACGGTGATCCCCGGCCCGGAGAGCGGATGCGGCCGCCGGGACTCCTTATAGCGGCGGATCAGCGTGCGCAGATCCGCATCCATATAGAGGATGCGCACCTCGCAGTCCATGCCGGTCAGCTCGTCGAGCGTGCTCAGAAGCTGATCGAAGCCGTCCTTTTCGCGCACGTCGGTGACCAGGGCCACCTTTTCATAGCGGCCCCGGGTCGCCAGGCACAGCTCCGCAAAGCGGGGCATCAGCGCCACGGGCATGTTGTCCACACAGTAGTAGTCCAGATCCTCCAGCACGTCCGCGGCGCGGCTCTTGCCCGCGCCGGACAGTCCGGTGATGATGAGAAAGTCCATAGTAATCCCTTTCCGTATCGGCTCCCCATCCGGGGACAGCCGGCGCCCCCTACTGCCCGCTCCAGTCGGTGATCGTGATATGGTTGCCGTGCACGGCCGGGCCGTCGTCGATCAGCCGGTAATCCGGCGGCAGGATCACGATCTCCGGCTCCAGCGCCACGCCCGATTTCTCATAGACCGTCTTCCGGACGTGCATCAGCAGATCATACACGTCGTGCGACGTTGCGCCGCCGACGTTGACCACGAAGCCCGCGTGTTTCTCCGACACCTGCGCGCCGCCGACGGTATGGCCCTTGAGTCCCGCCTCGTCGATCAGCGCCGCGGCGTAGTAGCCCTCCGGGCGGCGAAAGGCGCTGCCCGCGGAGGGCAGATCGAGCGGCTGCTTGTCGCGGCGGCGGTCGTTGAGCTCGCGCATCTTCGCGGCGATCTCATCCTTGTCGCCCGCGTTCAGGCGGAACACCGCGCTCAGGATGGCAAATCCTCCCGCCTGCTGAAAAATGCTGCTGCGGTAGCCGAAGCGGCAGTTCTCCTTCGGGATCTCATAGAGGGCCTGCTCCGGCAGATAGTAATAGACCACGCTCTCCACCGCATCCTTGAGCTCCCCGCCGTAGGCCCCGGCGTTCATGCGCACGCCGCCGCCCACCGTGCCCGGGATGCCGGAGGCGAATTCCAGCCCGCTCAGCCCGTTCTGCTGGGCGAAGGCCGCCAGCTTCGACAGCGGCACGCCCGCCTCGGCGTAGATCGCCCCGTCCGGCAGCAGAAAGAGCTTCGTCAGCTTCTCGGTGCTGACGAGAAGGAGCTCCGGGAGCCCCTCGTCGGGAAACAGGATGTTGGTCCCGTTGCCGATCAGCATCGGCGCCAGCTTGTGTTCCTTGAGGATGCTGCAGAGCTTCGACAGGCCCGTCACGTCCGAGGGGACGGCCAGTGCCCGCGCCGGACCGCCGATCCGGAACGAGCAGTGCGCGCTCATCGGCTCGTTTTCCAGCAGCGTCATCCCCGGCAGCTTTTCTTTGATCTCCGCAATGGCAAGTTCCAGTTCTTCCATAAGCAAATCTTCTCCACTTGATCCTTCCGAATGTTAAAGCAGCCCGGCGTCAACGGCGCTGTCATGTTCCTGCGTCAGCGCCACGGCCGCGTTGTAGCCCATCTTCTTCTGGCGGTTGTTCATGGCCGCCAGCTCCATGATCACGGCGAGGTTGCGCCCCGGCCGCACCGGGATCGTGACCTTCGGCAGCGCGAGGCCGAGGATCGTCTCCGTCTCCTCGGTCAGGCCGAGCCGGTCGTAGGCCTTGCCTTCGACCCAGGGCTCCATCTGGACGACCATGTCGATGCCGCTGTCGCCCTTGACGGCGCCCACGCCGTAGATGTGCCGCACGTTGATCACGCCGATGCCGCGCAGCTCCATGTAATAGCGGATCATCTCCGGCGCGCTGCCGATCAGGCGGTCGCGGTTGATGCGCCGGATCTCCACGGCGTCGTCGGCGATCAGGCGGTGGCCGCGCTTGATGAGCTCCAGTGCGGTCTCGCTCTTGCCGATGCCGCTGTCGCCCAACAGCAGGACGCCTTCGCCGTAGATCTCGACCAGCACGCCGTGGATCGTGATCCGCGGCGCCAGGTGCGTGCGCAGCGATGAGATGACGTTGGCCATGAACTCAGAGGTGTCCTCGTCCGTGATGAAGAGGTTGCGGTCGTATTTTTCCGCCATCTCCAGGCATTCCTTGGACGGCTGCACCTCGTGGCAGATCACGAGCGCGGCGATGTCGTACTGCATGAAGCGCTCATAGGCGCGGCGGCGGTCTTCGTCGCTGAGCGTGGACAGATAGGTGCTCTCCACCCGGCCGATCATCTGCAGCCGGTGGGGATCGAAATAGTTGTAAAAGCCGGCCAGCTGCATGGCCGGGCGGTTGACGTCCGCGGTGGTCAGTACGGCGTTTTCATAGTCCCGGGACGTGTGCAGCACACGGAGCTTGTGCTCCTCCACGATGGTCTTGAGCTTGACCGAATACTTGCTTCTCATGGCGCGGCCTCCATTTCGGATGCATCCGTTATTATTATGGTGTCCTCTGCTTCTATATTACCCTGTTTTCCCGTGTTTGGCAACGCTTTTCCACTCAGCCGGGCGTAGAAATATTTTATGGGCGGCTCCGTCCCAAAAATTTTTCTTGCCTTTTTGTTTTCGGTCTGCTATTATAGTTAAGCCTTTCATGGTAAACACGAGCAAGGAGGTGCTTCAATATGGCAAAGTGCCAGTTCTGTGACAAGGACCTCGCCTTCGGCATCAAGGTCAGCCACTCCCACCGGCGCACCAACCGTACCTGGAAGCCGAACGTGAAGCGCGTCAAGGCCATCGTGGACGGGTCTCCCAAGCACGTCTACGCCTGCACCCGCTGCCTGCGCAGCGGCAAGGTCACCCGCGCTGTGTAATGTCATATTACCCGATCAAAGCCTGTCGAAGCAAAACCGACGGGCTTTTTTCGGTTTTAAATCCCTTGCGAAACTTCGTTTCACAAGCGAGAGACTCGCATTTCATCGCGCGCGGCGTACGGGAGACACGCCGCACTTGGTCGATGCGAGGGCTCGCCCTGCTCGCCTCAGGGTGTTTTTGCCGCGGCAAAGCTGCGGCAAAAACAATTGAATGATTCCTTCGCAAAACAGTCCCCCTTGTCGTGCAGGGGTCGATGCCCACGTCGGCCCGCAGCCGTCTGTGATCAGAAACAGTAAAGGAGACAGAGACATGAAACTGCTCGAAGAACGCATCCTCCGCGACGGCCGGGTCCTGCCCGGCGGCATCCTGAAGGTGGACGGCTTCCTCAACCACCAGATCGACCCGGCGCTTCTGTATGAGATGGCGCTGGAGTTCAAGCGGCTCTACGCCGGGGAACAGATCAACAAGATCCTGACCATCGAAGCCTCCGGCATCGCCATCGCCGCGCTGACCGGCTATGTCTTCGGCTGCCCGGTGCTCTTTGCCAAAAAGAGCAAGACCCGCAACATCTCCGACGAGCTCTGGTCGGCGGAGGTCGTGTCCTTTACTCACGGCAGCACCAGCACTGTCGTGCTCTCGAAGGAGTATCTCGGGCCGCGGGACCGGGTCCTGATCGTGGACGACTTCCTCGCCACCGGCGCGGCGCTCGTCGGATTGACGGAGCTCTGTCGCCAGGCCGGCGCGACGGTCGTCGGCGCGGGCATCGCCATCGAGAAGGTCTTCCAGGGCGGCGGGGACAAGCTGCGCGCGGAAGGCCTGCGCGTGGAATCGCTCGCCCGCCTCTCCTCCATGAGCGACACCTCCCTCTGTTTTTGCTGAAAAGCCGCTCCGAAGCGGCCCCGGCTCCTGCCGGGGCCGCCATTTTTTGGATGAACTGTATAAAAATGCCACTCAAAAAATGGTAAAACTGTCTAAAGCGGAACTTGACAAGATCCGCCCTTTCTGATAAGGTTAAGTCATAAAAAGTCCATATCGTTTTCGATATAAGCAAATAATATGGTTTTGAAGTTTCTACCCGGACGCCGTAAATGACCGGACTATCGAAAGCAAGCAGAGCGGGGGCGTGCTCCCGGTCTGTTTCCTGTTTTCTTTTTTCGTCGGTCATCGCGGCTTCGCCCGGTGCCGGCTTTTTTGTTTCCCCGGTCTGACCCGCCTCCGGCGGTTTGGATATACAAACTTTTTATTGAGGAGAAAAACAAATGAAAAAGATCCTTGCTCTTCTGCTGGCTCTGGTCATGGTGTTTGCCCTCTGCGCCTGCGGCCAGTCCGCCGCCCCCGCGGCCGATCAGGACAGCGCCCCCGCCGGCCAGGACAACGCCGCCGGTCAGGACAGCGCCCCCGCCGGCAGCGATGCCGTCGTCGTGAAGGCCGGCTTCATCTTCCTGCACGACGAGAACTCCACCTATGACCTCAACTTCATCAACGCCGCCAAGGCCGCCTGCGAGCAGCTGGGCGTCGAGTACATCCTGCGCACCGGTATCGGCGAGGATCAGAGCTGCTATGACGCGGCTGCCGAACTCGTCGACGAAGGCTGCAACTTCATCTTTGCCGACTCCTTCGGCCACGAGCCCTTCCTGCTCCAGGCCGCTCAGGACTTCCCCGAGGTGCAGTTCTGCCACGCCACCGGCACCCAGGCCCACACCGCCGGTGTCGCCAACTACCACAACGCTTTCGCCTCCATCTATGAAGGCCGCTTCCTGGGCGGTGTCGCCGCCGGTCTGAAGCTCAACGAGATGATCGAGAGCGGCGAGATCACCGAGGACCAGGCGAAGGTCGGCTACATCGGCGCCTTCCCCTATGCCGAAGTGAAGTCCGGCTACACCTCCTTCTTCCTCGGCGTCCGCTACGTCTGCCCCAGCGCCACCATGGACGTCACCTTCACCAACTCCTGGTATGACCCGACCCTCGAGCAGGAAGGCGCCGTGAAGCTCATCAACAACGGCTGCGTCCTGATCTCCGAGCACGCCGACTCCATGGGCGCTCCCACCGAGTGCCAGAACCGCGGCATCCCCTTCGTGTTCTACAACGGCTCCGCCGCTGCCGACTGCCCCGACACCTTCATCGTGGCCTCCCGCATCAACTGGACGCCCTACATGGTCTTCGCCATGACCTGCGTCATGAACGGCGAGGAGATCCCCGCTGACTGGACCGGCACCATCGCCACCGGCTCCGTCGAGCTGACCGAGATCAACGAGAACGCCGCCGCTGCCGGCACCGCCGACAAGCTGGCCGAGGTCCAGGCCGCGCTCGAGGCCGGCACCCTGAACGTGTACGACGTCACCACCTTCACCGTCAACGGCGAGACCCTGACCAGCTACCTGGCCGACGTTGACGACATGGGCGACTTCGTCGGCGAGACCGAGGTCGTTGCCGACGGCGTGTTCCAGGAGTCCGTCTTCCGCTCCGCTCCCTACTTCGATCTGGACATCGACGGCATCACCAACCTCGACGCCTGATCTGCATCACTTTCAGGAAGTCCCGGCTCGCCGGGACTTCCTGTTCTCCCTACATCGTGTACGCCCTTTAACTGCTGCAAAGGGCAACGCGGCGGCCTGTGTCACTGCGCTGCCCTTTACAGCAGTTTGTTCGTATCTCCAACCGAAGGAGGACACCGATTTGGACAACAAGATCGCCGCAGTCAAGATGCGCAACATCACCAAGCGCTTCGGGCCGGTCGTCGCCAACGACAAGGTCTGGCTGGACATCTACCGGGGCGAGATCCTGGCGCTGCTCGGGGAAAACGGCAGCGGCAAGACCACGCTCATGAACATGCTGTCCGGCATCTACTTCCCCGACGAGGGCAGCATCAGCATCGATGGCGAGGAGGTCGTCATCCGCTCCCCGAAGGACGCCTTCGACCTCGGCATCGGCATGATCCATCAGCACTTCAAGCTGGTCGACGTGCTGAGCGCCGCGGAAAACATCGTGCTCGGCCTGCCGGGCAAGCTGGATCTCAAGGCCGCCTCCGCGAAGATCCGTGAGATCTGCAGCGCCTACGGCTTCGAGGTCGATCCCGATCAGAAGATCTACGACATGTCCGTCTCCCAGAAGCAGACCGTGGAGATCGTCAAGGTCCTCTACCGCGGCGCGGACATCCTGATCCTGGACGAGCCCACCGCCGTGCTGACCCCGCAGGAGACCGACAAGCTTTTCGCCGTGCTGCGCAACATGCGCAACGACGGGAAGGCCATCGTGATCATCACCCACAAGATGCACGAGGTGGAGGCCCTCTCCGACCGCGTGGCCATCCTGCGGCACGGCCAGTTCATCGGCGACATGCCGACGAAGAAGACCAACGCGCAGGAGATGACCAACATGATGGTCGGCCACGCCGTCACGCTCAACATCGAGCGGCCGGAACCGGTCGACCCCAAGCCACGCATCGAGGTCAAGGGCCTGACCGTGCGCAGCATCGACGGCATCCTCAAGCTCGAGGACGTGAGCTTCACCGCCAATTCCGGCGAGATCCTCGGCATCGCGGGCATCTCCGGCTGCGGCCAGAAGGAGCTGCTGGAATCCATTGCCGGCCTGCAGCCGGTCGAGGCGGGCAGCATCACCTATATCGAGGACGACGGCCGGCGCGAAGAGCTACTCGGCAAGGATCCTCTGAGCATCGCGGAGATGGGCGTCAGCCTGTCCTTCGTGCCGGAGGACCGGCTCGGCATGGGCCTCGTGGGGAACATGGACCTGGCGGACAACATGATGCTCCGCTCGTTCCGCCGCGGCCGCTCCGCGTTCACCGACCGCAAAGCGCCGCACCGCCTGGCGGAGAATGTCGTGCGCGAGCTGGAGGTCAGCACCCCGGGCATCAGCACGCCGGTCCGCCGTCTGTCCGGCGGCAACGTGCAGAAGGTCCTCGTCGGGCGCGAGATCGCCTCGGCGCCGACCGTCCTGCTGACGGCCTATGCCGTGCGCGGACTGGATATCAACTCCTCCTACACGATCTATGATCTGATCAACAAGCAGAAGGCCGACGGCGTCGCCGTCATCTACGTCGGCGAGGACCTGGACGTGCTGCTGGAGCTGGCCGACCGGATCCTGGTGCTCTGCGGCGGCAAGGTCAGCGGGATCGTTCCCGGCCGCGGCGCGAAAAAGCGGGACGTCGGCCTGATGATGACCAAGCTGGGAGGAGGCACGGAAGATGAAGAATAAAGCGCACGAGCCCCTGTTCCACATCGCCAAGCGCGGCGCTCTGCCCTGGTACGCGAGTTGGGGCATCCGCGGCGGCGCGATCCTTCTGGCGCTGGTGATCTGCGGCCTGGTCACCTCTCTGGTCACCGGCGAAAACCCCTTCCAGGTCTACGCCGCCATCTTCAACGGCTCCTTCGGTTCGACCCGCAAGGTCTGGGTCCTGCTGCAGAATATCGCGATGCTCCTGTGCGTGTCTCTGGCGGTCACGCCGGCCTTTCGGATGCGCTTCTGGAACATCGGCGCCGAGGGGCAGGCGCTGATCGGCGGCCTGGCCGCCGCCGCCTGCATGATCTGCCTGCGCGACGTGCTGCCAAACTGGGCGATCATCGTCTGCATGACGGTGAGCAGCATCCTGGCCGGCGCCGTCTGGGCGGCGATCCCCGCCGTGTTCAAGGCCCGCTGGAACACCAACGAGACGCTCTTCACCCTGATGATGAACTATGTGGCGACGCAGCTTGTCTCCTATTACTGCGTGGTCTGGGAGTCCCCCAAGGGCTCCGGCAACATCGGCATCATCAACCCCAACACCCACATCGGCTGGTTCCCCCAGCTCGGCACGCAGAAGTACCTGCTGAACATCCTGATCGTGGCCGTCGTCTGCGTCGGGCTGTACGTCTATCTGAACTATTCCAAGCACGGCTATGAGATCTCCGTCGTCGGCGAGAGCGAGCGCACGGCCCGCTACGTCGGCATCAAGGTCGACCGGGTCATCATCCGCACGATGCTCCTGTCCGGCGCGCTCTGCGGTCTGGCGGGGCTCCTGCTGGTCGGCAGCACCAACCACACGCTGACGGCCAACATCGTGGACGGGCGCGGCTTCACGGCCGTCATGGTCTCGTGGCTGGCCAAGTTCAACCCCATCTGGATGATCCTGACCAGCTTCCTGCTGGTCTTCCTGCAGCGCGGTGCCAGCGAGATCGCCACCAATTTCGGGCTCAACCAGTCCTTCGGCGATATCCTGACCGGCATCATCCTGTTCTTTATCATCGGCAGCGAATTCTTCATCAACTACCAGATCAAATTCCGCCACAGCGCCGGGAAGGAGGAGCCGAAGCATGTTTGATTTCATTTCCTTTATTCCCCGCGCCGTTGTCCAGGGCATCCCCCTGCTGCTCGGCAGCACCGGCGAGACGCTGACCGAGAAGTCCGGCAACCTGAACCTGGGCATCCCGGGCGTGATGTACGTGGGCGGCATCGGCGGCGTGATCGGGGCCTTCTTCTATGAGCAGGCCACCGCCGTCTCCGGCAATTACAGCGACGTGCTGGGCATCCTGATCCCGCTCGGCTGCTCGCTGCTCGGCTCGCTGCTGATGGGGCTGCTCTATTGCTTCCTCACGGTCACCCTCCGCGCGAATCAGAACGTAACGGGCCTGGCGCTGACGACCTTCGGCGTCGGCTTCGGCAACTTCTTCGGCGGCTCGCTGATCAAGCTGTCCGGCGCGGACGTGCCCTCCATCGTCCTGTCCGTCACGAGCAACAGCTTCCGCCGCACCCTGCCCTTTGCCGGCAGCTGCGGCTGGTTCGGGACGGTCTTCCTGTCCTACGGCTTTCTGGCCTATGCCGCTGTGCTGATCTCCCTGCTTGCCGGCTGGATCCTCAAGCGCACCCGCGTCGGCCTGCACCTGCGCGCCGTGGGCGAGAACCCCAACACCGCCGACGCCGCCGGCATCGACGTCGGACGCTACAAATACGTCGCCACCTGCACCGGCTCCATGATCGCGGGTCTCGGCGGGCTGTACTACGTCATGGACTACGCCTCCGGCGTCTGGTCCAACAACGCCTTCGGCGACCGCGGGTGGCTTGCCATCGCGCTGGTCATCTTTACGATCTGGCGCCCGAACGTGGGCGTGCTGGCCTCCTTCCTCTTCGGCGGGCTCTACATCCTGCACATGTATATCCCCTCCGGCATGAACCTGGCCGTCAAGGAGCTGTACAAGATGCTGCCCTATGTGGTCACGATCATCGTGCTGATCATCACGAGCCTGCGCAACAAGCGCGAGAACCAGCCGCCCGCTTCTCTGGGCCTGGCCTATTTCCGCGAAGAACGATAAGCCTTGCAAAAAAGCTCGCCCTCCCCCGTTTGGGGGAGGGCGAGCTTTTTATGCGGTTCAGGCGTCCATCCTTTTCAGGAAGGCCTCCAGGTTCCCCAGCTCGAAGCCGGGCGTGTAGCTGAGGGCCGCGTTGGCCTGCCGCTCATCCATCTGCTCGGTGAAGGCGCTCTCGGACGCGAGGCTGGCGGCCGTTACCGGGCTGCCGTCGGCCCCGTAGTCGATCACGGCATCCGCCTTCAGCGGCAGCCGCAGGATCACGTGGTAGCCATAGTCGGTCTGCACCGGATCGGACAGCTCGTAGGACTCCAGCGCAAAGGCGGCCTCTTCAAAGGCGGGGACCATCTCTCCCTGCAGGAACACATAGCCCTCGGGGAAGGTGACGCCGCCGGGATCCAGATCCTTTTCCGTCTTGAGCGCGGCAAAGCGCGCGAGCAGCTCCTCCGTGTCCCCGATCTCCCGCAGCTCCGCCAGGATGGCTTCGGCCTCCTCGGCGGTCTCCACCAGGATGTGGTTGGCCGCGACATAGCCGTTCTCCTCCAGCCAGGCCAGCGCTTCCTCTTCGCTAAACGCCTCGGCGGCCCGGCCGCGGACGATCTGGTAGCTCTCCTGATACAGATAGTTCAGCCGCGTCATCCGTTCGATGAATTCCGGCGTCACATGGCCGTTTTCCAGCATATAGGCGCGGTACTCCTCCTCGCTGCCGTCCTCGCCGACGGCCTCGATCCGGCTGTCCTCCAGCGTCTGGGCGATCTGCTCCTCGCTCTCCTCGCTCAGGACCACGCCCAGCTCTTCCGCCATGTTTTCGATCACGGAGACCTGCTTGACGGACTCCTCCGCGGAGCGGACTACGTAATCCAGGAAGCTTTCCTCGCTCCCCTCGTTCCAGGGGTCGGTCCAGTCGATGCTGCCGCCGTAGTACGACATCATCAGCATATAGTTCTCCACGTCCGAAGCCGCGGCGGACATCCAGTAGCAGTACATATCCCAGGGGATCTCCCGGCCGTCAACGGTCGCGACGATCTCATCCGGCTCGTGCAGCGCGAAGATCGCATCCCGATCCAGCACCCAGATCGGCTCCGGCGTCGTCCCGTCGACCGGCTCCGACGCTTCTCCGCCGGATCCATCCGCGGGCAGCGGCACGTCCTCCGTGGGAACGGGCCCGACCGGAGCCCGGCTGCGAAGCTGGGTCCAGGTCATATAGCCGGCAAAGAGCAGGCAGATCACCAGAACGATAGCAAACAGTTTTTTCATGGGTCTTCTCGTCCTTTCTTTTCGTACAGCTCTGTTATATCACGCCGCGCGGCGTTTCTCAAGTCATTTTCTCCGCATTCTCCGCGCCCCAGTCCGCCGCGAAGCGGCGGGCCTCCTCGATCACGCGGCCCTTGGCGCGGATCTTCAGGCTCAGGCAGGGCTTGCTGCCGGCCTCGACCCGCAGCCTGCCCCGGTACTCCGGCTCGGCGTACAGGCGCGAGACCTTCTCCATGTCGAAGTCTTTGACCGTAAAGCGCAGGCAGCCCTGCTTCTGCGTGATGTCGACGATCCCGGCGCGCCCGGCCTCGCCGCGCAGCAGCGCCACATGGATCAGCGCGTTGACGCCCGGCGGCGGGTCTCCGTAGCGGTCGATCAACTCGTCGGTCAGATCGTCCGCCTCCTCCTCGCTGCGGATGAGCGCGATGCGGCGGTAGAGATCCATGCGCTGCTCCTGCGAGGGCACATAGCGGTCCGGGATGTTGGCCGCCACGGCCAGATCCGCCGAGCAGTCGGCCCGCTGCGGCACCTCGATGCCGCGGGCTTCGAGCACCGCCTCGCTCAAAAGCTTCATGTACATGTCGTAGCCCACGTCGATCATGTGCCCGGACTGCTCCGCGCCGAGCAGATTCCCCGCGCCGCGGATCTCGAGATCGCGCATGGCGATCTTGAAGCCGGAGCCGAAGGCCGCGAAATCCCGGATGGCGTTGAGGCGCTTCTCGGCGATCTCGGTGAGCACCTTGTCGCGCCGGAAGGTCAGGTATGCCGAGGCCCGGCGCGTCGAGCGCCCCACGCGGCCGCGGATCTGGTGCAGCTGGGCCAGACCGAGCCTGTCCGCGTCCTCGATGATGAGGGTGTTGACGTTCGGGATGTCGATGCCGGTCTCGATGATGGTCGTGCAGACCAGCACCTGCACCTGTCCGTTGGCCACGTTTTCCATGACGGAGGCGAGCATGTTCCTGTCCATCTGCCCGTGCGCGACCGCCACGCTGACGCCCTCCAGCAGGTCCATGAGCTTCCGCGCGGTGCGCTCGATGTCGTCGATGCGGTTGTGCAGATAGTAGACCTGCCCGCCGCGGTTGAGCTCGCGCCGGATGGCGTCGGCCAGCAGCCCCCAGTCGTGCTCCATCACGAAGGTCTGTACCGGGAGCCGGTCCTCGGGCGGCTCCTCGATGGTGGACATGTCGCGGATGCCGGACATGGCCATGTTCAGCGTGCGCGGGATGGGCGTGGCCGAGAGCGTCAGCACGTCCACGCCGCGCGAAAGGGCCTTGATGTGCTCCTTGTGCGTCACGCCGAAGCGCTGCTCCTCGTCCACGACCAGCAGGCCGAGATCCTTGAAGCGCACGTCCCTGGACAGCAGCCGGTGCGTGCCGATCACGAGATCGCACTTGCCCGTGGCCAGGTCGGAGACCACCTGCGCGGCCTGCGCGCCGCTCTTCATGCGGCTGAGCACCTCGATCGTCACGGGGAAGCCGAAGAAGCGCTGCAGCGCGGTCTGGTAATGCTGCTGGGCCAGCACGGTCGTCGGCACGAGGATCGCGGCCTGCTTGCCGTCGAGCACGCATTTCATCACCGCGCGCAGGGCGACCTCGGTCTTGCCGTAGCCCACGTCGCCGCAGAGGAGCCTGTCCATCGGCACGCTCTTTTCCATGTCCTGCTTGATCTCCGCCGTGCAGCGGAGCTGGTCGTCGGTCTCGGTATAGTCGAAGTTGCCCTCGAACTCCCGCTGCCATTCGCTGTCGGGCGAGAAGGCGTAGCCCGGCAGACGCTGGCGCTCGGCGTAGAGCGCGATCAGCTTTTTGGCCATGTCCTTTGCCGCGCTCTTGGCGCGCGAGCGGGTGCGCGCCCACTCGGCCCCGCCCATCTTGGACAGGCGGATCTGCTTGTCCTCGCCCGCGCCGGTATACTTCGTCACCAGATCGAGCTGCGTGGCCGGGACGTAGAGGCTGTCCGTGCCCGCGTAGCATATCTTGACGTAGTCCTTCTCCTGTCCGTCCACCTGCAGCTTGACGATGCCGGCGAAGCGGCCGATGCCGTGGTTTTCGTGCACCACGTAATCGCCGACGGAGAGGTCGGCGCAGCTGTCGATCCGCTGATGTCCGGGCGGCAGCTTCCGTCCGCGGCCGGGCTTTTTGCCGCGCGGGCGCAGGAGCTGCGCATCCGTCAGCACGACGGTCTTCAGCCCAGGGTATTCGAGTCCTGCGGAGAGCGCGCCGACGGCGACGCAGCAGGCGCCGGGCTCCGGCAGGGCCTCCAGGCCGGGCCGGAACGACGCCGGGATCCCGTGCTCGCCGAAGAAGTCCAGCAGCACCCTCGCGCGCCGCTCGTCGGCGGAGAGCACCACGACGCGGCAGCCCTGCTTCAGATAGAGCTTCACGTCGTCGGCCGCGGCCTGCGCGCTGCCCGCATAGGAGGGCAGCTGCTTGGCCGGCACGCTCGTCAGCGTCCGCGGCGCGACGGGGCCGCGCCCGACGGTAAAGGCGTCGGCCAGATAGAGTGGGAACTCCTCCAGCCGTCGGATCAGCGCGTCGAAGCCGAGCGTGAAGCTGTCCGGCGACATGGCCGTCAGGCCCCGGCGGCCCAGCTCGCGCAGATCCTCGCCAAGCTGTTTGGCGTATTCCCGCGCGCGCTCGGCGCAGCGCCCCGGCTGGTCGAGCAGCACGACGGCGTCGGCCGGGATATAATCGGCCCCGCTCGCCATGGGGTAGATGACCGGCAGGTAGCGGTCGGCCTCCGGCAGCGAGCCGGCGTGGCGCATCCGGTCGGCGTCGGCCAGCAGCGTCTCGCAGAGCTTCGCGGCGTTCTCGCTCGTGCGGCGGCGGCCGTAGCGCTGCGCAAAGGCTTCCACCTCGCCCGCCAGCGCCGTGAGGCCCCCGGCCGTCAGGTGCGGCAGCGTTTCGGCCGCCGGCAGGATTACACAGTGCGAAAGCTGCTCGGTGCGGCGCTGGCTGCCCACGTCGAAGCGGCCCATGGAGTCGATCTCATCGCCCCAGAATTCGACGCGGACCGGCTCCTCCTCCGACGGGGAGAAAAAGTCCAGGATCCCGCCGCGGCGGGCGAACTGTCCCGGCCCCTCGACCTGCTCGGTGCGGGTGTAGCCGCAGCGCAGCAGGGCGTCCTCCGCATCCTCGATCGCGCAGGCGCCGCCGTCGCGGAGCTCAAAGGCCGCCTGCGCGAGCGTCTCGGGCGGGATCGTGCGCTGCAGCAGCCCCGACACCGAGGCCACGGCGACCTGCGCCTGCCCCGTCCGCAGCGCGAAGAAGGCGCGGACGCGGCGCTGCTCGGCCTGACGGGAGACGGCCTCGGCGGGATAGAAGACGAAGTCGCGCAGGCCGATCCCGGCGACCTCCTCCCCCAGCAGGGACCTGAGATCGCGCGCCATGTTCTCCGCCGCCGTGTCGTCGGGGCAGATCACGAACAGCGGCCGCTCCAGCGCCTGCCGCAGCGCGGCGCCCAGATGCGCCCGGTGCACCGCCGAAAGGCCGGAAACGAGCGCAGGAAGCCGTCCGCTCTCCGGCAGCAGGGGGAGGGCGGCGGCTTCCTTGTTTTCAAAAAACAGCGATATCAGCTTTTTCATACGATGAGGATATTAGCACAGTCCGCGCGCAAAGGCAAGCGCCTTTACGCGGTGGCCAGGGCCTTTTCCAGATACTCCCCCGCTTCCCGCAGCGAGGGGAAGACCGCCTCGGCCAGCTCCTCCATCTCGCGGTCGGGCGGCAGCAGGTCGGGCACCATGAGCACACGGAAGCCTCCCGCGCGGGCGGCGCGCACGCCGCTGAACGAATCCTCGACGACCCAGCTCTCCGCCGGGACGGCGCCCAGCTCCGCGCAGGCCGTCAGGAAGATCTCGGGGTCCGGCTTGCTGCGGCTGACCCGGTCGCCGGTGACGACGGCGTCGAAAAGCTCCAGCAGTCCCGCCGTGCGCAGGAAGCCCCGCGCGAGCTCGCCCCCGGTGGAGGTGGCCAGCGCCAGCGGCACGCCGCGAGAGCGCAGCGCGGTCAGGAGCTCCCGCGCGCCGGGCTTGAGCGGCAGGCCGCACTCCCCGTACCGAGCGAGATACAGGGCGTTCGCCTCCTCCCGGAAGCGCCTCCAGGGGAAATCCGCCCCGTAGGCGCCCTTCAGGACGCCCTCGGTGGCGGGCAGGGTCACGCCGATACAGGCGTGATACACCTCCGTCAGGTCGCCCAGGCCCATCCTGTCGGCGACGGCCTGCCAGCAGGCCATCTGCGCCCGCTCGGAATCGAAGATCACGCCATCCATGTCAAAGAGGACGGCCCGGCCGGCGCTCATTCCTCTTTCGGGGCGGGCCGGAGCTCGACCATCCGCTGCATGCCGACGCCCGTCAGCACGCGGGAGTAGAAGTCGCGCAGGATCCGATGGACGTAAGGGGAGATCTCCTCGCTCCCCTGCAGAGGTTTGACCACCACGCAGGCCTTCTCCCCGCCGATCGTCACGTCGCTGGGGATCTCCACATAGCCGAAGCGGGCGAAGAAGCGCCGCAGTTTCCGCAGCGTGCTCCCGTCCTCGTCTCCGAAGGCGGTGAGTTCCGCCAGGATGCCCTGCCGGTCGGCGTAGCGCCGGTTGATCAGGCGCATGGCCTGGACGCCGAGGCCCTTGTCACGATACCAGGGCGACACGCTGAAATACTTGAGCCACACGTAGCCGTAGAGGCTGCGGACGCCGACGAGCGCGTAGGCGACCTCGATGCCCGTGTCCTCGTCATAGACCGCCAGCAGTTCCGCGTCGCCGCGCAGCAGTGCCTTGTGGACGCCGAGCTTCGGCAGCAGCTCTTTTTTGTCAAAATCCAGTTCAAAGGCGGGATAGATCCGTTCCAGATCCCGATGCCCGCAGGCGCGCAGCTTCAGCATACGCGATGCCTCCTCTCAGTCCAGGCGCTGGGCCCGGCACAGCTCGGCGTAAACGCCGTCCTTTTCCAGCAGCTCCTCATGGCTGCCGTTCTCCACGATGTGTTCGTCCTCGACGACCGCGATCTCGTCCACGTGCCGCACGGTGGAGAGCCGGTGCGCCACGATGATGCTCGTGCGGCCCTGGCTCAGCTCCTCCAGCGCGCGCTGGATGCGCTGCTCGGTGACCGTGTCCAGCGCGGAGGTCGCCTCGTCCAGGATCAGGATGCGCGGGTTCTTCAAAAAGACGCGGGCGATGGAGATGCGCTGCTTCTGCCCGCCGGAGAGCATCACGCCCCGCTCGCCCACGTAGCTGTCGTAGCCGTTGGGCAGGGCCATGATCTCCTCGTGGATCTCGGCGCGTTTGGCCGCCTCGACGATCTCCTCGTCCGTGGCGTCCGGGCGCCCGAAGCGGATGTTCTCGCGGATCGTGTCGGCAAACAGGAACACGTCCTGCTGCAGCACGCCGATGTTCCGGCGCAGGCTGCGCTGCTTCACATGGCGCACGTCCTCGCCGTCGATCCGCACGCTGCCCTCCGTCACGTCGTAAAAGCGCGGCAGGAGCTGACAGAGGGTGGTTTTGCCGCCGCCGGAGGGGCCGACCAGAGCCAGGCTCTTCCCCGGCTCGAGCTTCAGGCTGACGTGGCTGAGCACGGGCACGCCGTTGGCATAGGCGAAGCTTACGTCGCGATACTCGATCTCGCCGCGCACCTCGCCCAGCTCCTCCGCGTCCTGCTCGTCCCGGATCTCGGGCTCGGTGCGCATGATCTCCAGGAAGCGGCGGAAGCCCGCCGAGCCCTGCATGTACTGCTCGGCAAACTGCGCGAGCTTGCGCACGGGCGATACGAAGGTGGACACGTACAGCGAGAAAGTCACCAGATCCACGTAGTCCATCCGCCCGCGCATGATGAGCAGTCCGCCCACGGCGATGACGGCCACCTGCATGATGCCGGTGGTGAACTCCATCCCGCTCATGAACAGGCCCATGGACTTGTAATACTCCACCTTGGAGCCGCGGAAGAGGGCGTTGGCCTCCTCGAACTTGTCCAGCTCCTTGTCCTCGTTGGCGAAGGCCTTGGTCGTGCGCACGCCGGAGATGCCGCTCTCGATGGCGGCGGTGATCTCGGCCGTCTTGCGCTTGACCTCGATGTTGGCCTTCTTCATGCGCAGACGCTGGCTGAGCGTGAACCACAGGCAGACCGGCAGCAGCACCGTCAGCACCAGGGCCAGCCGCCACTGCAGCGTGAACAGCACCGCCAGCGCGCCGACGATCGTCAGCGAGCAGATGATGACGTTCTCCGGCCCGTGATGGCTCAGCTCCGTGATGTCGAACAGCTCGCTCGTGATGCGGCTCATCAGCACGCCGGTGCGGTTCTGGTCGAAGAAGCTGAAGGAGAGCTCCTGCATGTGGCTGAACAGATCCCGCCGCATGTCGGACTCGACCCGCACGCCCATGCGGTGCCCCACGACCGTGATCACGTAGTACAGCAGCGCTTTGAGCAGGTAGGCGAGCACCATGATCGCCATGACGGCGAAGAAGATCCGGAACAGCTTTTCCGGCAGCAGCGTGCGCATCGCCGTCCGCGACACATAGGGGAAGGCCAGGTCGATCGCGGCCACGGCCAGCGCGCAGACCATGTCGATGACAAAGAGCCGCCTGTGCCGGGCGATATAGGCGATAAAGATCCTGAGGCCTTTCTGTGAATAATCGATCGTGTTGTGCACGGCGCTACCTCGCAAACTTCTCCCGCTCGGCGACGGCCAGCGCGTCGCAGCGGTTGTTGTATTCGTTGTCCGCGTGCCCGCGGACCCAGTGACAGCGCAGCTCGTGCCGCGCCGCCAGTTCCAGCAGCTCCTCCCAGAGCTCCGGATTGAGGGCGGGCTTTTTGTCGCTTTTGATCCAGCCCTTCCTGCGCCAGCCCTCGGCCCAGCCTTTTTCCAGCGCGTCGATCACGTACCGGGAATCGGACCAGAGCTCCACGACGCAGGGCTCCTTCAAGGCCTGCAGCGCGCGGATGACCGCGGTGAGCTCCATGCGGTTGTTCGTGGTCTGCGCCTCGCCGCCGGACAGTTCCTTTTCCCGGCCCTGATAGCGCAGAATGGCGCCCCAGCCGCCGGGTCCCGGGTTTCCGCTGCAGGCGCCGTCCGTATAGATGGTGACTGTTTTCATATGATCCATTCCTTACAGGCTTCCCCCTCTGGGGGAATTGCGGGCCGCCGCTGCCTGCGGCAGATGCAGGCGGCCCGGAATTACCGCTGCGGTCGAAAAACCGGAAGAATGCGTCAGCCTGAACGGTTTTTCGGGCACCGCAAGGCGGAAGCTGTCGCCGCAGGCGACTGATGAGGGTCCCATACAGGCTTCCCCCTCTGGGGGAATTGCGGGCGCGCCGCTGACGGTCCAGACAAAGCGCCCGCTTACGCCGGTTTCATCGCGAACCGTCGCTCCTGCGCCGCTCCAGCAGGACGCGATACTCGGCGCGGTCGATGATGCCTGCCTCCAAAAAGCCGTCGAGCTGCTTTTTCCAGTGCTCCAGCTCGCCGCAGCTGCCGTCCGCGTAGCCGGAGAGCCGGTCGTGCGAATGCGGCGCGGCAGGCCGGCGGGAGATCCCGTCCGCATCGCCGTTCCTGCCGGCGGCCCCCCTTGCGACGCGCGCGACGGCCGCGATCCCGATGATCACGACGATGACGCCGAGGCAGAGCGCGAAGAGCATGCCGCCGTTCACGGGGAACCCCCCGGTCCTCAGCGCCCACTGCAGCCGGCGGCCGAGGGTCTGGAAATCGACCCGCCGGAGCGCGTAGATGACCAGCAGGAGGACGGCCCACGCGATCCCCGCCGCGCTGTTCTTTCCGCTTTTTTTCTTCTTGTTGTTCATGGGGGCTCTCCTTTCTTCAGACGGGCCCACGTTTGTCCGGGCGCCGGGCCCTTACGGCTCCTCCGGCGGCGCGGGGCTTTCCGGCTCCTCACCGGCCTCGCGCTCGGTCTTCTCCACGTCGATGACGCGGCTGCCCTCCGCCAGACGCATCAGGCGCACGCCCTGCGTGGCGCGGCTGAGCAGGCTGACGCGGTCGGCCGCCATGCGGATGATGGTGGCGTCGTCGGCGATGACGAGCAGGTCGTCCGCGGGCTCGACCATGATGACGGCGGCGATCGGCCCGGTCTTCTCCGTGACCTGATAGTTCTTCAGTCCCACGCCGCCCCGGTTGTGGACGCTGTACTCGCTCACGTCCGTACGCTTTCCGTAGCCCTTCTCGGTCACGGTCAGCACGCTCTGTCCGGCGCGCAGGGCGCCGGCGCCGATCACATAGTCTCCCTCGCGCAGGCGGATGCCGCGCACGCCGACGGCAGTGCGGCCCATCGGGCGCACGTCGTTTTCGTTGAAGCCGGCGGCCATGCCCCTGCGGGTGGCGATCAGGATATCCTCGTTCCCCGAGGTCGGCAGAACGGCGATCAGCTCGTCGCCCTCGTCCAGCGTGAGCGCGCGGATGCCGCTCGAGCGGATGTTCTTGAGCGCCGACTGGGCCATGCGCTTGACGGTGCCGCTGCGGGTGACGAAGACCAGATACCGGTCTTCGGTAACGCCGCGGCCGGCGATCATGGCGCTGACCTTCTCGCCCGGGTCGATCTGGAGGATGTTGACGATGTTGGTGCCGCGGGCGTTGCGTCCCGCCTCGGGGATGCGGTAGCCCTTCTTGACGTAAACGCGGCCGAAGTTGGTAAAGAACAGGATGTTGTCGTGCGTGGAGGCGGTAAAGAGCGTGGATACATAGTCCTCGTCCTTGGTGGCCATGGCGCGCACGCCCTTGCCGCCGCGGCCCTGCGCGCGGTATTCGCTGGCCGGCAGGCGCTTGATATACCCGCCGTGCGTCAGGGTGTAGACGCACTGCTCCTCCTCGATCAGATCCTCGATGTCGATCTCGTCCTCGACGTCCTGGATCTCGGTCTTGCGCCCGTCGCCGAACTTGTCGCGCAGCGCGATCAGCTCGTCCTTGAGCACGCCCTTGATCTTCTCGGGATCGGCCAGCAGCTCCCTAAAGTAGACGATCCTTTCCTCGAGCTCCCGATACTCCTGCTCCAGCTTCTCGCGGTTGAGGCCCTGCAGCGCGATCAGGCGCATGTCGCAGATGGCCTGCGCCTGCACCTCGGAGAGCTGAAAGCGCTCCATCAGGTTCTGCTTGGCGTTGTCGTAGCTCGAGCGGATGATGCGGATGACCTCGTCGATGTTGTCCTGCGCGATCAGCAGGCCCTCCAGCAGATGGGCCCGCTCCTCCGCCTTCCGCAGATCATAGCGCGTGCGCCGGACGACGACCTCCTCCTGGAAGCTCAGATATTCGTCCAGGATATGCCGCAGGGAGAGGATCTTCGGCTGGGTCTGGTTGTTGACCAGCGCCAGCATGTTGATGGAAAAGCTCGACTGCAGCGCGGTCTGCGCGAACAGGCGGTTGAGCACCACCTGGGGGTTCGCGTCGCGCTTGAGCTCGATGACGATGCGCATGCCGTTGCGGTCGGTCTCGTCGCGCAGATCGGAGATGCCCTCCAGGCGCTTGTCATGCACCTGGTCGGCGATGGTCTTGATGAGCTGGCGCTTGTTGACCTGATAGGGCAGCTCCGTCACGATGATGCGGGTACGGTTCTGGCCGTGCTCTTCAAACTCGGTGCGCGCGCGCACGACGACCTTGCCGCGGCCGGTGGCGTAGGCCTGGCGGATGCCGCTGCGGCCCATGATGATGCCGCGGGTCGGAAAATCCGGCCCGGTGATATGCTGCATCAGGTCGCTCAGCTCCGCGTCCGGATTATCCAGCACACAGACGCAGGCGTTGATGACCTCGGTGAGGTTGTGCGGCGGGATGTTCGTCGCCATGCCGACGGCGATGCCGCTCGAGCCGTTGACCAGCAGGTTCGGGAAACGGGAGGGCAGCACGCGCGGCTCCTTCCGGGTCTCGTCGAAGTTGGGGTCCCAGTCGACGGTTTCCTTGTCGATATCCCGCAGCATCTCGTTGGAGATCTTCGAGAGCCTCGCCTCCGTATAGCGGTAGGCCGCGGGGGGGTCTCCGTCCACGGAGCCGAAGTTGCCGTGGCCGTCGACCAGCATGTAGCGCATGGAGAAGTCCTGCGCCAGACGCACCATCGCGTCGTAGACCGAGGCGTCGCCGTGGGGGTGGTAGTGGCCCAGCACGTCGCCGACGCAGGTGGCCGATTTCTTGAAGGGCTTGTCGCTGGTCAGGCCGCCCTCGTACATCGTGTAGAGGATGCGCCGGTGCACGGGCTTGAGGCCGTCGCGCACGTCCGGCAGGGCGCGCCCGACGATGACCGACATGGCGTAGTCGATATAGCTGGTCTGCATCTCCTGCACCAGCTCCGACTCGGTGATCTTCTGTTCCGGGAACGCGATATCCTCCGGCTTGTAGTCTCGTTTATGTGCCATTGATCCTAAATCCTTTCCTTATAGGCTTCCCCCTCCGGGGGAAGCTGCCGCCGCAGGCGGCCGATGAGGGAAAATGCTGTTAGATATCCAGGTTCACCACGTACTTCGCGTTCTGCTCGATCCAGTCGCGGCGCGGCTCGACCTCCTCGCCCATGAGCACCGTGAAGACCTGGTCGGCCATGATGGCGTCCTTGAGCGTGATGCGGCGCAGCGTGCGCTTTTCCGGGTCCATGGTCGTCTCCCAGAGCTCGTGCGGATCCATCTCGCCCAGGCCCTTGAAGCGGGAGATATCCACCTTGGCGTTGGGATTGTCCGCGCGCAGCTCCGCGCTGATGGCGTCGCGCTGCTCGTCGGAGTAGGCCACGCGCTGGGTCTTCCCGCGCGAGAGCTTATACAGCGGCGGCACGGCGGAGTAGACGTAGCCGCGCTCGATGAGCGGGCGCATATAGCGGAAGAAGAAGGTCAGCAGCAGCGTGCGGATATGGCTGCCGTCGACGTCGGCGTCCGCCATGATGACGATCTTGTGGTAGCGGAGCTTTTCGATGTTGAACTCGTCCCCGATCCCGGCGCCGAGCGCCACGATCAGCGGATAGAGCTTGTCGTTGCCGTAGATCTTGTCGGCGCGGGCCTTTTCCACGTTGAGCATCTTGCCCCACATGGCGAGGATGGCCTGAAAGCGGCTGTCGCGGCCCTGGATGGCCGAGCCCGCGGCGCTGTCGCCCTCGACGATATAGATCTCGCACAGCGAGGGGTCGCGCTCGTTGCAGTCCTGCAGCTTGTCCGGCATCTGGCCGGACTCCAGCCCGGTCTTGCGCCGGACGGACTCCTTGGCCTTGCGCGCGGCCTCGCGGGCGCGGTTGGCCATCATGGCCTTCTCCAGGATAGCCTTGGCCGCGGCCGGATGCTCCTCAAAGTAGGTGGAAAGCTGCTCGCTGACGAGGGAGTCCACCAGCGTGCGGATATAGGCGTTGCCGAGCTTCTGCTTGGTCTGGCCCTCGAACTGGGCCTCGGGGAGCTTGACGGAGATGACGGCGGAGATGCCCTCGCGCACGTCCTCGCCGGAGACCTTGTCGTCGCCCTTGATGACGTTGGTCTTCTGGCCGTAGGCGTTGATGACCCTTGTCAGCGCGGTCTTGAAGCCGGTCTCGTGCATGCCGCCCTCCGGCGTGTGGATGTCGTTGGCGAAGGAGACGAGCGTCTCGTTGTAGCCGTCGTTGTACTGCAGGGCGATCTCGGCGATGGCGTCCCCCTTCGCGCCGGAGAGGTAGATGACCTCGTCGTGGATAGGGGACTTGTGCCGGTTGAGCCAGCTCACGAATTCCCGGATGCCGCCCTGGTAATAGAGCGTGTCCTCCTGCTCCAGCCCCTCGCGCTCGTCGCGCAGGATGATGGTCAGCCCGCCGTTGAGAAAGGCCTGCTCGCGCATGCGCGTGTGCAGGATCTCATAGTCGTAGACCGTCTCGTCGAACATCTCGGGATCGGGCTTGAAGCGCACCGTCGTGCCGCTGCGGTCGGTCGTGCCGACCACGTGGATCTCCTCAATGATCTCGCCGCGCGAAAAGCGCATCTGGTAGATCCGGCCCTCCTTGTGGACCTGCACCTCCAGCCACTCGGACAGGGCGTTGACGACGCTCGCGCCGACGCCGTGCAGTCCTCCGGAGACCTTGTAGCCTCCTCCGCCGAACTTGCCGCCGGCGTGCAGCACGGTAAAGACGACCTCCAGCGCGCTCTTGCCGGTCTGCTCCTGAATGTCCACGGGGATGCCGCGGCCGTTGTCGCGCACGCGAATCACGTCGCCCGGCTCGATCGTCACCTCAATCGCCGTGCAGAAGCCGGCCAGCGCCTCGTCGATGGAGTTGTCGACGATCTCATACACCAGATGGTGCAGGCCCGACGACGAAGTGGAGCCTATATACATGCCGGGACGCTTGCGCACGGCCTCCAGGCCTTCCAGGACCTGGATCTGCGAAGCGTCGTATTCCTGATAGTTTTTTTCGATGTTGTCTGCCATGGGTCTTCCTCAACTTTCTGAATATGCAAAGGAGCCGTTGGCCCGCTTGAGCAGCGTTGCGGCAGCCATTTGGCTCAAATATACGGTTTTTTTATCGCCCTCGCCGCAGACGACGAAGGACTTGGGGAGGTCCTCTGCGGCGTTGACGACCTGGCCGGCCCTTTCGGCCGCCTGCAGATAGCTCCGGGTCAGATGGGACTGGGACGTGATGTCCAGGTCAAAAATGCCGATCACGGCGTCCGAGCGGACGACGGTCCCCTTTCCGAGATGCAGATAGCTCAATGGATCTTTCCTTTCTCCACGAAGAGCACCCTGCCGCCGGTGCGGCTGGAGATGCCCTCATCTTCGCAGCAGGTGATCAGCGTCTGCCCGCCGCCGATGCGGTTGAGTACGAATTCCTGCCGCCGCCCGTCCAGCTCCGAGAGCACGTCGTCGAGCAGCAGGATCGGGTATTCCCCGGTTTCGGCCAGAAAAATCTCCCGTTCGGCCAGCTTGACGGACAGCGCCGCCGTGCGGGTCTGTCCCTGGGAGGCGAAGCTCCTGGCCGAGCGGCCGTTGATTTCGATCTCCAGGTCGTCCTTGTGGGCGCCGGTCAGGCACTGGGCGCTCTCCAGCTCGGCCTGGCGGTGTTTTTCCTGGTGGTCGCAGATCTCATAATAGATGTCGCGCGCGCCGGCAAAGGGATCTGTCACGGTGCTGACCGTCCGATACCGCAGGCCCAGCGTTTCCCTCTCCCCGGAGAATTCCCGGTGGATGGGGGCCGCGGCCTCGCCGAGCCGCTGGACAAAGGACGCCCGATAGCGGATCAGCTGCGCCGATACCCGGCACAGGCCATCGGAAAACTCGTCGAGCGTGTCCAGCAGGGAGGGCTTCTCGCGCCAGTCCTTCAGGATCCGGGTCTTATGCTCGTACAGGCGGTTGAACTCCGCCAGATATTCCGCGTAGCGCGGCCGGATCTGGGAGATGGCGTTGTCCATCAGACGCCGGCGGCTCGCGGCTCCTTCCTTGATGAGGTTCAGGTCGTCCGGGCAGAACAGGACTGCGTTCACGGTCTCGCTCAGCTCCGCCGCCGTCTTCTTTACGCCGTTGACCTGGATCTTCTTGGCCGCGCCCGGCTGGAGGACCAGCCGGATCGTCTGCTCCCGCCCATGGCTGAGCACGTCGGCCAGGATCTCCGCGGAGGAGTAGTCGAAGCCCACCAGTTCCCGGTCGAAGCGCGTGCGGAAGCTGCGCCCGGCCGCGAGAAGATAGACCGCCTCGAGGAGGTTCGTCTTTCCCTGCGCGTTTGGCCCGGTGATGACGTTCGTTCCGCTGTCAAATTCCACGCTCTCCCACTCGTAATTGCGGAAGCCGCTGAGCGCGATCTTGCGGACGTTCATGCCTGCACGACCTTCAGCGTCGCGCGGCCGAAGGTGACCTCGTCGCCCGGCCGCAGCTTTTTGCCGCGCATCGTGCACACTTCGCCGTTGACGGAGACGAGCCCCTCCGAGACGGCGATCTTGGCCTCTCCGCCCGAGCCGACGAGCGCGGCGTATTTCAGCAGCGCCTCCAGCTTGATGAACTCCGTACGGATTGCGATCGTTTCCATGCGCTCACTCGGCTGCCCGCAGACGTACGGGCAGGATCATATAGGTAAAGTTCCGGCTGCCGTCGGCCGCCTCGATCACGCTCGGGGAGGAGGCCGTGTTCAGGCAGATGTTCAGCTTGTCGGCCGCGGCGGCCTTCAGCGCGTCCATCAGATACCGGTCGTTGAAGCCGATCTCCAGATCCTCTCCGCTGCCCTCGCAGGCGCAGGTGTCCTCCGCCTTTCCGATCGGCGTGACGCAGAGGCAGTCGATGCCGCCGTCACGGAAGCTCAGACGTACGGGGCTGGAGTTCTTCTCACTGACGATCAGGGCCACGCGGTCGATGGCGGACATGAATTCCGCGCGGTCGACCTGTACGGTGACGCGGAAATTTTCCGGGATGGATTTGCGGTAATTCAGGAAGTCTCCCTCCAGGCGGCGGCTGATCAGGACCGTTTCACCCACGGAGAAGGAGATGTGCTTGTCGCCGACGGCGATCCGGACGCTGCCCTCGTCGTCGCCGCAGATACGCTCGACATCGGAGAGGGAGGAACCGGGAACAACAAAGCTGCAGTCCTCAAGCTCGCCTTCCTCGATCTGCTCGGTACGCTTGGCAAGGCGATAGCCGTCGACCGAGACGAGCGTCAGCTCCCGTCCGCTGATTTCGAACAGGATACCGGTGTAGATTGGCCTCGCGTCGCTTGTGGCTACGGCGAACAGCGTCTGGTTGATCATGCTGCGCAGGATCTTCTGCGGCAGGCTGATCTGTTTGAGTCCGTCCACGCTGGGAAGCTCCGGATAATCCTCGGCGCCGCTGCCCATGAACTGGAAGCTGCTGCGCCCGCATTTGACGCTGACCGCGTTTTTCTCATCGGCGCTGATCGTGACGATCCCATCCGGCAGACGTCGGATCATCTCGTTGAACAGCCGCGCGTTGACGACGACGGCGCCTCTCTCGGACACGTCCGCCTCGAGCTCGGTGCGGATCGCCTTTTTCAGATCGTAGCCCAGGACGCAGAGCCGGTCGCCAGCCTGCAGCTGCAGACCCTCCAGCGCCGGGATGGGACTCTTGCCGGCCGTCGCACGGGAGGCAACGGCGCAGGCGTTTTGAAGCAGATACTTTTCGCAGGAAAATTTCACGTTGATCCCTCCAGAGATGAGATTCTTTCTGCTTTTCAGGAAAGCAGTACAGCTTATTATTTTGTTATTATTATTTTAGACGGAAAAATTGTGGAAAAGCCCGCGGAAGGCCGGAAGCGGCGGGATTTTTCATGTGGATGCTTTTGTGGAGAAAAATTGGGTTATGCACAGGCAAAAACCGCGTATCGTTTTCCACAATCCTGTTTTCATCTTTCCACAGAGGATTGTGAAGAATAGGAGTTGATATTGGAGTTGATGTCGCGGATGACGCCGGGCATGTCAGGATCGGTCTTCAGCAGATCCTCCACCTTGCGGATCGAGGCGAGCACGGTGGCGTGATTGCGGTCTTCGTATTCCCCGCCGATCTCCGAAAGGGACAGATCCGTCAGCGTGCGCATGAGGTACATGGAAACCTGACGGGCCAGCGCCGTTTTTTTGGAGCGGTTCTGACCGCGCAGATCCTCTTCCTTCAGGGCGTAGTAGCGCGCCGTCTCCCGGATGATGGTTTTCGGCGGAGGAGAGCTCTCAGGATCGTGGAGCACGTTGCTGATGGCCCAGTTGGCGGTCTCTTTCGTGATCGAGCCGCTGTTGATGGATCTATAGGCTGTCAGACGCTTGATCACGCCCTCGAGCTGGCGGACGTTGGAGGTGACCTTGGAGGCGATGTATTCCACGGTCTCGTCCGACAGCAGCAGGCCGAGCTGCGCGGCCTTGTTGCGGATGATGGCCATGCGCGTCTCCAGATCGGGCGGCTGGATATCCGCCAGAAGCCCGCCTTCAAAGCGGGTGCGCAGCCGGTCGTCCAGCAGGCTCATCTCCATGGGAGGCCGGTCGGAGGTGATGACGATCTGGTGTCCGGCCTCGTAGAGGTTGTTGAAGGTGTGGAAAAACTCGTTCTGCGTCTGCTGTTTGCCGGCGATGAACTGGATATCGTCCACCAGCAGCAGATCCAGGTTGCGGTATTTGTTGTGGAACTCCTCCGAGGCGCCGTCCTTGATGGCCTTGACGAGCTGAATGGTGAACTCGTCCCCCTTCACGTAGGCGATCCTGCTCTGCGGATTCCGTTCGTGGATTGCCTGTCCGACGGCCACCAACAGGTGGGTCTTGCCCAGGCCGGAGTTGCCGTAGATGAACAGGGGATTATAATGCTTTCCGGGATTCTCCGCCACGCCCAGGGCCGCCGCGTGAGCGAACTGGTTGGAGGGCCCGACAACGAAATGGTCGAAGGTGTAGTCCGCCATCTCCGGAAGCGGAGCCGGCAGGGAATCGTTTTCGAGCTTCTTCTCAGCGCGGTAAAGCTTGATCTCATCCTCTGCCAGGACTTCAAAATCAAAGGAAGAGGAGAAGAGGTCGGACAAAACCTCGCGGATCTGACCGTCAAAGCGGGAGGTGATGATGTCCCGCTTGAATTCGGACGGCGTGTGCAGGATCAGCTTGTTGTCGCGGATATCCACCGGCGTGCAGTCGTCGAACCAGGTCTTGATCGCGGTGGGCGTGAGCTGCCGGGAGAGGACGCGCAGGACCTCCTCCCAGATATCGTTGAGAGAGTTCATGGAAACACCTCGCCATAGTAATCAAACTAACTAACTTATTATATCAAACCGGAGCCCCTTTTGCAAGGATAATCGAAGATATAAATATAATATAGAAGGAAAGTTTCAACAAAAAAGCACCGTCCCGACGGACGGTGCTTTTTAAGAGAAGAAACCTTACTTTTTCTTCAGTTCCTCCAGGATGGAACCGAGCAGCTCCTCGGCGGTGGGCTTGGGATCCTCGGCCGCCTCCTCGGCTGCGGCTTCCTCCTGCGCCTTCGCCTTCTTTTCGGCCAGATCGCGGGCCTTGTTGAAGGCTTTGATGACGCTGAAGAGCACCAGCGCGATCACGAGGAAGTTGAGGATGGCGCCGACAAAGGTGCCGAGCCCCAGCGTGATGCCGGCCTGCGTGACCTCGCCGCTCGCGTCCACGATCTCCGGGCGCAGGGTGATGTTCAGCGCGTCGGTGTTGGGCGTGCCGAAGATCCAGGCCAGCAGCGGGGTGATGACGTTGGCGACCAGGGAGCTGGTGATGGCCCCGAAGGCGCCGCCGATGATCACGCCGATCGCCATATCGAGCACGTTGCCCTTGGAAATGAAGGTCTTGAATTCTTCGATGAATTTTTTCATGGTTTGCCTCTCCTTATATCCTTATTTTTTGGGTACGAGCAGGGTGGTCCCGCCCATGTAGGGAACGAGGACCGCGGGGATGGTGACGCTGCCGTCGGCTTGGAGGTGGTTCTCCAGAAAAGCGATCAGCATACGCGGCGGCGCGACAACGGTATTGTTGAGCGTGTGCGGCAGATAGGTCCGGCCGTCTGCGGCCTTGACGCGCATCTTCAGGCGGCGCGCCTGCGCGTCGCCCAGGTTCGAGCAGGAGCAGACCTCAAAATATTTCTGCTGGCGGGGGGACCAGGCCTCGATATCACAGGATTTGACCTTCAGATCGGCCAAGTCGCCGGAGCAGCACTCGAGCTGGCGCACCGGGATCTCCAGCGAGCGGAACAGCTCCACGCTGTATCGCCACATCTTTTCGTACCAGGCCATGGAGTCCTCGGGGCGGCAGACCACGATCATCTCCTGCTTTTCGAACTGGTGGATGCGGTAGACGCCGCGCTCCTCAATGCCGTGGGCGCCCTTCTCCTTGCGGAAACAGGGGGAATAGCTCGTCAGCGTCTGGGGCAGGCTTTCCTCGGGGATGAGCTGGTCGATGAACTTGCCGATCATCGAATGCTCGCTCGTGCCGATCAGGTACAGATCCTCGCCCTCGATCTTGTACATCATGGCGTCCATGTCGGTCTGGCTCATGACGCCCTCGACCACGTTGCCGTGGATCATGAAGGGAGGGATGCAGTAGATGAAGCCCTTGCCGATCATGAAGTCGCGTGCGTAGGCCAGCACGGCCGAATGCAACCGCGCGACGTCGCCCATCAGATAATAGAAGCCGTTGCCGGAGACGCGGCCGGCCGCGTCCATATCCACGCCGTTGAGGCGCTCCATGATCTCCGTGTGGTAGGGGATCTCAAAGTCCGGAACGAGCGGCTCGCCGAAGCGCTCGACCTCGACATTGGCGCTGTCGTCCGGCCCGATGGGCACGGAGGGATCGATGATATTGGGGATCTGCAGCAGCAGGGCGCGGATGCGCGCGGCGCAGTCCTCTTCCTTCTTTTCCAGCTCGGCCAGGCGCTCATCGTTGGCCTTGACGGCGGCGGAATTGCGGTCGATCTCGGCCTGGATGGCGGCCTTTTCGTCCTCGGCGGCCTTTTTCAGACGCCCGTAGAGCGGACCGTTGGCCTTGCTGAGGCGGTTCTTCTGCGCGCGCAGGTCGCTGGCCTCGGTGATGGCGGCGCGGTTGGCTGCGTCGAGCGCGAGCACCTCGTCGACCATGGGGAGCTTGGCGTCCTGAAATTTTTTGCGGATGTTTTCCTTGACGAGCTCGGGATTGTCCCGGATGAATTTGATGTCCAGCACGGTTCGTGCCTCCGTTCCTGTTATTTCAGCCGGTGGAGCAGGGCGAGCAGCGCCTCCCTGTCCTCCGGTCCGTAAAATTCGATCTCGATGCGGCCCGTTCGCTTGCCGTCGATCAGACGGACCCGGCGCCCGAGCTTCTGCGAGAGCTGCTCGGCGGCCACCGCGGCGTAGTCGACGCGAAGGGGGTCGTTTTCTTCCTCAGAAGACGCCTTCAGCTCGCGCAGCAAGCGTTTGACGAGCTGCTCGGCTCCGCGCACGGACAGCCCGCGGTCCACGATCTGATGGGCGGCGCTCAGTTGAAGAGCCTCCGAGGGCAGGCCCAGCAGCGCGCGGGCGTGTCCGGCGGAGAGCTGCCCCTCCTCCAGCAGGGGCAGGACGGAGGGCGGCAGGTTCAGCAGCCGCAGGGCATTGGCCACGGCGGGCCTCGAGCGGCCCACGCTGCGGGCGGCCTCCTCCTGCGTCAGCCCGAAGCGCTCGATGAGCGTCTGATAGCCGCGCGCCTCCTCCAGCGGATTCAGATCCTCCCGCTGCAGGTTTTCCACCAGCGCCATCTCGGCCGTCCGGCGCTCGTCCGCCGTGACGATGCGCGCCGGCAGCTCCCGCAGGCCGGCCAGCCGGGCCGCGCGCCAGCGGCGCTCGCCGGCGACGATCTGATAAAAGCCGTCGGCCAGGGGCCGGACGGTGATGGGCTGAAGCAGCCCGTAGCGGGAAATGGATTCGGCCAGCTCCCGCAGCGCGTCCTCGTCGAAGCGGTCGCGGGGCTGCCCCTCGCGCGGCTCCACCCGTTCCAGCGGCAATATGGCGAGCTCGCCGGCTTCCTCTTCGGGCACATCCGCGCCGAAGAGCGCGTCCAGGCCGACACCCAAACCGCGTTTTTCCTTTTTAGCCATGGGAGACCTCTCTTTCACAGCGTGCGGCGAATTCCTCCGCCAGCGCCATATAGGCCCGGCTGCCCTTGTTGCTCCGGTCGTAGACCACGCCGGGCAGTCCATGGCTCGGCGCCTCGGACAGGCGGATGCTCCGGGGGATCGCGGTCCGGTAGACCTTGTCGCCCAGATGCCGGCGCAGCTCGTTTTCGACCTGGAGGGTCAGGTTCATGCGCCCGTCGTACATGGTCAGCACGATGCCCTCGACCTCGAGGCGGCGGTTCAGCCGCCGGGAGCAGAGACGGATGCTCGTCATGAGATCCGCGATCCCCTCCAGCGCGTAATACTCGCACTGCATCGGGACCAGCACGGAGTCGGCCGCCACGAGGGCGTTGACGGTCAACAGCTCCAGCGAGGGAGGGCAGTCGATCAGAATATAGTCGTAGTCGGCGTAGAGGCCGAGCAGCGCGTTTTTCAGCACGTATTCTCGTTTCTCCGCCCCGATCAGCTCCACGGACGCCGCCGCGAGCTCTTTGCCGGTGGGGATCACGTCGCCGAAGTCGGTATGTACCACGCAGTCCGCCGCGCGCTCGCCGCCGATCAGCAGATCGTAGGCGTTCGGGCGCGTCGTCTTGGCGACGCCCATGCCGGAGCTGGCGTTGCCCTGGGGGTCGGCGTCCACCAGCAGGACCCTGCGGCCCATGGCGGTCAGCGCCGCGCAGAGATTCACGCAGGTCGTGGTCTTGCCCACGCCGCCCTTTTGATTTGCGATTGCAACGATCCTGGCCATATCTGCTCCCCTTCGATCTGATGGGGGTATTATATCAGCATTCGATGCGCATTTCAATGTTTCATGTGAAACATTTTGCGGGCGCGGAGAAACGGTGTTTCACGTGAAACGATCAGCCGAGCAGCGCGTCCAGATCCTCCAGGCGCAGCGTCCGGTGCAGCGCCAGGTCGATCGCGCAGCCGATCAGGCGTCCGGCGCTGCGGACGATCCCGTCGATCCCGCGGGGACAGACGAACAGACCGCGCAGCGACGCCTCTTCGGAAAAATGCGAGGCGTCGATCACGGTGGGCACGCCGACGGCCACCACCGGCACGCCGAGGCTTTCGCGGCTGAGGGCCGCCCGGTCGTTGCCGACGCCGGAGCCCGGGGCAATGCCGCTGTCGCAGACCTGCACCGTGCGGCACAGCCGCGCGGGCTCGCAGCCGGCCAGCGCGTCCACGGCGATGACGCAGTCCGGGCGCAGCCGCCGGCAGAGCAGGCGGAGCTGCTCGGCGCTCTCGACGCCCGTGCTGCCGAGAACGCCGGGGCGGCAGAGCGCTGTGGAGCAGAGCTCGGAAAAGCCCGCCTCTCCGCGCTCCTTGAGGTGCCGGGTGACCAGGACGAAATCCGCGCAGCACGGGCCGAGCGCGTCAGGCGTGATGGCCGGGTTGCCGAGCGCGGCGATCAGGGCCGAGGAGACGCGCCTCCCGCCCAGGCAGCGGCGCAGCAGCTCGGCCAGCGCCTCGACGGCCGCGGGGAAGCCCTCCTCGCCGCGGCCGAAAAACCGGGGCAGCTCCAGCGTGTAGTAGGCCCCGGCTGGCTTGCCGAGCGCTCGCTCGCCGCGCGGATCCAGGATCACGACCTGCGTCAGGGGAAAGCCGCGCAGCGTGGTCTCCGTCGCGGCGACGCCGTGAAGAGCGGCGTTTTCCGCCGCGCCCGCCTCCCAAAGGCGCCGCGCCTCGGCGGCCATGTCGGTTCTGGAAGAAGTTTCCATCTCATCGTCTCCTCCGCAGCACAATATCTTGTGTATTTTTTCCCAAAACCGGGAGCCTTATAACAAGCGAAAAAAAGTGAGTCAAAAGCGAAAAAAAGGCTTGCTTTTCAAGGCTTTGTTTGTTATAATCTCTAAACGCGAGTTAAGCACGCGCAAATTTATAGGAGGAGGTGGCGATCGAAACATGGCCAACATTAAATCTTCTGCCAAGAGAGATCTCAAGTCCAAGCAGCTCAGAGCCAAGAACCGCGCGGACAAGACCGAGCTCAAGACCATGATGAAAAAGTTTGACGCAGCCGTTGCCGAAGGCAACCGCGACGAAGCCGTCAGTGCCTATAAAGTTGCCGTTAAGACTGTTGACCGCGCAGCCGGCAAGGGCCTGCTGCCGAAGAACAACGCGGCCCGTAAAAAGTCCGCTTTGACTGTCAAGCTCAACGGTCTGGGTGAGTGATTCGATCTGAGAAAAAAGGAAGCAGCTCGGCTGCTTCCTTTTTTGTTTACAATGCGTTTCTTGACGAAAGAAAGTCCGTCGCCTATACTGAAGGCGGCAGAGAAAGAGAATCCGGAGAAAGGCGGGGAAAGCCATGGAAAAAACGCTCATGCTGATCGTCAATCCTGCCGCCGGGCGCGGAGCCTATGAGCTCGGCTTTGCCGAGGCGATGCATACGCTGGACGTCGGCGGCTACCGCACGACCCTGTACTTCACCGCCGGGCCGGGGGACGCCACGGACATCGCCGCCCGCTGCGGGGAGAACTACGACGTGGCGGCCTGCGTCGGCGGCGACGGGACGCTCAGCGAGATGCTGGCCGGCCTGATGCGGCTCAAGAGCCCTCCGCTGGTGGGCTATTTCCCGATGGGCACGGCCAACGACGTGGCCACGACCCTGGGCCTGCCGAAAAACGACGCGGCGGCCGCCGCGCGCCGCCTGCTTGCCGGCACGCCCCATCCCTTTGACGTGGGAGGCTTCGGCCACGACCGGTACTTCGCCTATATCGCGGCCTTCGGCGCCTTTACCGAGGTCAGCTATGCCACGCCGCAGAGCCAGAAAAAGGCGCTGGGCCACCTGGCCTATGTGCTGCAGGGCGCCGCACAGCTCCAGAAGATCGAGAGCATCCACGCGCGCGTGGAGTACGACGAGGGCGAGATCGAGGGGGATTTCCTGTACGGCAGCATGTCCAACTCCACCTCGGTGGCGGGCATCGTGAAGCTGAAGGAGACGATGGTCAGCCTCGGCGACGGGCTGAGCGAGCTGGTGCTGGTGAAGGACCCGGGGAACGTGCTCGGACTGGGCGAGCTGCTCGACAGCGTGCTCAGCCAGCGCTTTGACAGCGAGAACCTGGCGATCCTGCATACAAAGCACGCGCGGTTCCATTTCGACGAGCCGGTGGCCTGGACGCGCGACGGCGAGGCCGGCGGCGAGCACCGCACGATCGAGCTGTGCAACTATCACGCGCCGGTCAAGCTGATTTTTTAAAGAGATCCCTTGCAAAACCCGATACGGAGTGATATCATGACCGCATTGCGGTCATGATATTTTTTGCGCCGCATAAAATATGAGCGCCGATGGGCGCAAAGAAAGGACGAGTGCCAATGAAACGCCAGAAAATCGCCGGGATCTTCGCCGACGCCGCGGCCTTCGACGGGCAGGAGCTCACGGTCTGCGGCTGGGTCAGGACCGTGCGGGACATGAAAAACTTCGGCTTTATCGAGCTGAACGACGGCAGCTGCTTTTCCTCGCTGCAGGTCGTGTTTGAGAGGGGCCGGCTGAACAATTACGAAGAGATCGCGCACCAGAACGTTGGCGCCGCCCTGATCGTGCGCGGCACGCTGACGCTGACGCCCGGGGCCAAGCAGCCCTTCGAGCTCAAGGCCGCCGAGATCGCGGTGGAGGGCGTCTCCGCGCCGGACTATCCGCTGCAGAAGAAGCGCCACAGCGTGGAGTTCCTGCGCACGATCCAGCATCTGCGCCCCCGCACGAACCTCTTTTCCGCCACCTTCCGCGTGCGCAGCGTGGCGGCGCAGGCCGTGCATGAGTTTTTCCAGAGCCGCGGCTTCGTTTATGTGCACACGCCGATCATCACCGGCTCCGACGCCGAGGGCGCGGGCCAGATGTTCCGCGTGACGACGCTCGACGCCGACAATCCGCCCCGCAAAGAGGACGGCAGCGTCGATTTCAGCAAGGACTTTTTCGGCAAGGCCACGAACCTGACGGTCTCCGGCCAGCTCAACGCCGAGAACTTCGCCCTGGCCTTCGGCGACGTGTATACCTTCGGCCCGACCTTCCGCGCCGAGGTCAGCTACACCCAGCGCCATGCCGCCGAGTTCTGGATGATCGAGCCGGAGATGGCCTTCGCCGATCTGGACGACTATATGGACACGGCCGAGGCGATGGTGAAATTCATCATCAACCGGGTGCTCGAACGCTGCCCGCAGGAGATGAGCTTCTTCAACAGCTTTGTGGACAAGGGCCTGCTGGAGCGGCTGCATAACGTCGTGTCGAGCGAGTTCGGCCGCGTCAGCTACACCGAGGCAGTGGAGCTGCTGCAGAAAAGCGGCAAGAAGTTCGATTACCCCGTGGCGTGGGGCATCGACCTGCAGACCGAGCACGAGCGCTATCTGACCGAGGAGGTCTTTCAAAAGCCCATCTTCGTCACCGACTATCCGAAAGACATCAAGGCCTTTTACATGCGCCTCAACGACGACGGGAAGACCGTCGCCGCGGCCGACTGCCTGGTGCCCGGCATCGGCGAGATCATCGGCGGCAGCCAGCGCGAAGAGCGGCTCGAGGTGCTCGAGGCGCGCATGGACGAGCTCGGCCTGCGCAAGGAGGACTACTGGTGGTATCTCGATCTGCGCCGCTACGGCTCCTGCCGCCACGCGGGCTACGGCCTCGGCTTCGAGCGCATGGTCATGTACCTGACGGGCGTGTCGAACATCCGCGACGTGGAGCTGCATCCCCGCACGACCGGCAATGCGGACTTCTGAGCCTAAAAAAACGGAAATCAGACCTCTCCGTGATCGGAGAGGTCTGATTTCTTATTCGGGAAGCAGGCCCAGGACCAGGATGCCGAGACAGTCGCGCCAGATCTCTCCGAACTGGCTCAGCGGCAGCGGGTTTTGCCCGAGGCCGGCCTCGATCGTGAAGCCGGGGCGGTCAAAGTCCCGGATGAACCAGTCCTTGTAGCCGGCGAAGCCCGAGGCGAAGGGCGCGTCGTCCGGGGCGTAGCCGGAGACGGCGGCAAAGCGCTCGGCGAAGGCGCGGGCGCCCGGCGGCTCGCGGTCGAGGTAACGCCAATAGATCACCCGGCCCTGCGTGTGCCAGGCCTGGGTCAGCTCGGGCGAAAAATCCCGCGTGAACGCATACAGCGCGCGGCTCTCGGGCGCGTGCAGCGGCGCGGGGCCGACGTAGTCCGCGGGCGCCGGGGAGACGATCCCCAGCGCAGCCTTGTTCTCCCGCGCCTGCTCCCAGCCGGCTGGGTACTGCAGGTTCGGATCCGTGCCCTGCAGATTCGCCTTCCAGCCGGAGGGGAAGGGAAAGCGCGGGTAAGCGGCGGCGATGGCGGCTGCCCGCTCGAAGGCGCTCCCCTGCCGCAGGTCTCCGGTCACGAGGTCGATCCCATCCGGATTCACGGCGGGGATCAGGACGAGGGAGGCCGTTTCCAGCAGCTCTGCCGCGGAAACGCCGCCGAGACCGCCGCCCGCGGCGAAGGCCTCGCAGAGCGCCTCGGCGAAGCGCAGCAGCAACAGACAGGTGATCCATTCATTGGCGTGGTGCGCGGCGTTGTAGAGCACGCGCCGCGGCCCGTCTCCGAGGCGCAGCGACCAGAGCGGCGTCCCCAGCGCGCTGCGGCCGATCTCCCCGGCGCGCAGAAAGGGATAGCGCGCGGCCAGCCCGCGCACGCAGAAGGCGATCAGCGCACGGCAGCAGTCGATCGTGACGGGCACCACCGGGAAAGACAGCGGCACGACGACCTGCGTCCCGACGGGGATGCGCTCCGGCGAGAGCGCGGGGTTGGCCGTCAGGAGGGCTTCGAGCGGCGCCGCATAGCGCCGGGAGAGCAGATAGAGCGTCTCTCCGCGGCGCAGGGAATGGACGAGATAACCGGTGTACCAGGGCAGCAGCGCCCGGTGGGTCTGCGCCCCGGCGATCCCGTCCGCCCGGAGGGCGTTGGCGCGTTGAAAGCGCAGAAGGGCGGCGTCTGTGGCCCCGCCGAAAACGCCGTCGGTCTCCAGCGGGCCGAAGCCCGCCCGTTCGAGAGCCAGCTGCAGCAGCTGCACCGCCGGGCCGACACTCCCCTGCCGCAAGGTCCGCATCACGGCCTCGCCTCCTTTTCCGCAGTCTCTCCGGAGCATATGCGGAAAAAAGGAAAAACAGAACCGGAAACGGCCGGGGATTCGCCCCGGGCCGCGCAAAAGGGAAAAAGCGGGAAATTGGGGCTTGCCCGCGGCCGGAGCTTCCTATATAATAAGAAAGGCATCACCCCCATCAACGGCGCGGCCGGCACTCCACAACCCTGCCGGGCGCAGCTTGAAAAAAGGAGGAAAACAGGAAACCCCAGGCTCGGGGTGCGGCAGAGTGGAGACCTGCCGTAAGGCGGCGCGGCCCAGGCGGCCGGCCGCGAGCGCATCCGCGCGGAGGCGGGATGCGCGGAGCCGGCAGCATGGCGACAGTTCAA